>Ga0207649_10000082_pt1 | contig 81508 bp, 95 predicted proteins | sample KBSC43metaG_FD_184317 | JGI IMG/M metagenome (GOLD analysis project Ga0207649, IMG submission 184317) | Corn rhizosphere microbial communities from Kellogg Biological Station, Michigan, USA - KBS C4-3 metaG (SPAdes) (version 2) | ecosystem: Host-associated > Plants > Roots > Rhizosphere > Soil ... | reverse complement strand
GGGTCCCACGCGCGGCAGTTCGGCACCGTGGATGCGGCAAGGTGGCTCGTGCCGTCCTGGTGCTGCAGGCCTTCACCGCCCAGCGTTGTCTTGCCCGCCGTGGCGCCGATCAGGAAGCCGCGGGCACGCTGGTCGGCCGCTGCCCAGATGAGATCCCCAATGCGCTGGAAGCCGAACATCGAGTAGTAGATGTAGAACGGCAGCATCGGCAGATCGTGCGTGCTGTAGGCGGTGGCGGCGGCAATCCATGACGAAATCGCGCCGGCCTCCGAGATGCCTTCCTCCAGGATCTGCCCGCCCGTGTCTTCGCGGTAATACAGCATCGAACCCAGATCTTCCGGCTCGTATTGCTGGCCCAGCGGCGAGTAGATGCCGACTTGCCGGAACATGCTCGCCATGCCGAACGTGCGCGCTTCGTCCGCCACCACCGGCACCACGCGCGGGCCCAGCGTGTCGTCTTTCAGCAGGTTGCCGAACATCCGCACGATCGCCATCGTGGTCGACATCTCGCGGCCTTCAGCTTGCAGCGCGAATTGTCCCCAGGATGGCAACGCAGGCACGGTCAGCGCCTGTGTTGCCGCCTTCCGCCTTCTAGGCAGATAGCCTCCGAGGGCAGTCCGGCGCGTATGCAGGTATTGCATCTCCGGGCTGTTTGCCGCTGGCTTGTAGAACTTCAATTGCTCGACATCGGTGTCCGACAGCGGCAGGCGGAAGCGGTCGCGAAACGCCTTGAGCTGATCGACGTCGAGCTTCTTCTGCTGGTGCGTCGTCATCCGGCCTTGCCCAACGCTGCCCATGCCGAAGCCCTTCATCGTCTTGGCGAGGATCACCGTGGGCTGGCCCTTGTGCTGCAGCGCCTTTGCATAGGCGGCGTGGAGCTTGCGCACGTCGTGGCCGCCGCGGCGCAGGCGGTCGATATCTTCGTTGCTGAAATGCGAGACGAGCGCGGCAAGCTCGGGGTTCTGGCCGAAGAAGCGCTCGCGGTTGTAGGCGCCGTCGTTGGCAGAGAAGGTCTGGAACTGGCCATCGACGGTTTGCGCGAATGCACGCAGCAAGGCCCCCGAACGGTCGCGGGCGAAGAGGGCGTCCCAGTCCGAGCCCCACAGCACCTTGATGACGTTCCACCCGGCGCCCGTGAACTGCGCTTCGAGTTCGTCCACGATGCGGCCGTTGCCGCGCACGGGGCCGTCGAGCCGCTGCAGGTTGCAGTTGATGACGAACACGATGTTGTCGAGCCGCTCGCGCGCCGCCAGCGAGAGGGCGCCGATCGATTCCGGTTCGTCCATTTCGCCGTCGCCAAAAAAGCCCCACACCTTGCGTTCGGAGGTCTGCAGCAGGCCGCGGTTGTGCAGGTAGCGCATGAAGCGCGCCTGGTAGATCGCGTTGATCGGCCCGATGCCCATCGATCCGGTCGGGAACTGCCAGAACGCCGGCATCAACCACGGATGCGGATACGAGCACAGCCCCGGACCGGTGATTTCGCGCCGATAGTGTTCGAGATGCGCTTCATCCAGGAAGCCTTCGAGATACGCACGCGCGTAGACGCCGGGCGAAGAGTGCGGCTGGAAATAGACGAGATCGCCGCCGTGCGCCGCGTTGTCTGCCCGGAAGAAATGATTGAAGCCGACTTCGAACAGATCGGCGGCCGATGCATAGCTGGCGATGTGTCCGCCCAGCTCGCCGTAGGCCTGGTTGGCGCGCACGACCATGGCGAGCGCGTTCCAGCGCAGCGCGGCGGCCAGTCGCTCTTCAGTATCGATGTCTCCGGGGTACGGCGGCTGCGCCTCCACGGGGATCGTGTTGACGTACGGCGTGATGCGGGCGAGGGCGGTGCCGACGCCCAGCTTTGCGGCGCGCTCCGCCAGGCGGTCGAACAGGAACTGTGCGCGCGCGCTGCCGGCATGCTGGACGACGGCCTCCAGCGCGTCGAGCCATTCCGCGGTTTCCCCTGGGTCGCTGTCTTCGGTGCGATGCACGAGGGAGCGCATCGACGCGGCTCCTGTCGATAAATCCGTCATGACGGGTCCTGCCTGAAGGAAGGATGGGAAGGCGGGCCGTGATCACGCGATGCACGCCCGCGCCCGAATGCGCCGCTGCAGCGGCGCCGCATCAACCGTTGCGGAAGATGAAGCTGTACGCGTTGAGTGCCGGCACGCCGCCCAGGTGCGCGTAGAGCACGCGCGAGCCCTCCGGAAATTCACCGTTGCGCACCATGTCGATCATGCCGTGCATGGATTTCCCTTCGTACACGGGGTCGGTCAGCATGGCTTCCTGGCGTGCGCACAGGCGAATGGCTTCCAGCGTGCCTTCATTGGGCAGGCCGTATTCGGGGCCGCCGTAGCGCGTGTCGAGCACCACGTCTTTTTCCGTGATGTTTCTGCCAAGGTCGACCAGTTCGGCGGTGTGCTGCGCGATACGGAGGATCTGCGCGCGCGTCTGTTCCGGCTTGGCCGAGGCGTCGATGCCGATCACCTTGTCGGCCCGGCCATCCGCCGCAAAGCCGACGACCATGCCGGCTTGCGTGCTTCCCGTGACCGAGCAGACGACGATGTAGTCGAACTTGAAGCCCAGCTGCGCTTCCTGCTGGCGCACTTCTTCAGCAAAGCCGACAAAGCCCAGGCCGCCGAGCGGGTGTTCGGAGCAGCCGGCCGGAATCGGGAACGGCTTGCCGCCGCGCTTGCGCACGTCTTCCATGGCCTGTTCCCAACTGGGCCGGATGCCGATGTCGAAGCCTGCGGCATCGAGGCGCACGTCGGCGCCCATGATGCGCGACATCTCGATATTGCCGACGCGGTCGTACACGGCGTCGGAGTAGTTCACCCAGTTTTCCTGCACCAGCACGCACTTGAGGCCGAGGTGCGCCGCCACGGCAGCCACCTGGCGCGTCTGGTTCGACTGAATGCCGCCAATGGACACCAGCGTGTCGTACCCGCCTTCCAGCGCTTCCGGGATCAGGTATTCGAGCTTGCGCGTCTTGTTGCCGCCGAAGGCCAGGCCGCTGTTGCAGTCTTCGCGCTTGGCAAACAACTCGACCTTGCCGCCCAGGTGCGCGCTCAACCGTTTCAGCGGCTGGATGGGCGTCGGGCCGAACGTCAGGGGATAACGGGGAAATCGCTGCAGGTTCATGAGGTGGCTCCTTCAGTGCCGCAAATGGCGGGATGTCGGAAACCAATGGTACGCAGAACGCTACGAAATGAGGTTGCAAATATCGTCTACTATCCGGAACGTAGCGGGCCGTATATCGAACTATGTATCTCTTTATTTCTTGAATATGAAAAAAAGCGAAACAAAATTGCAGGAAGCTTCTGACGCGTCGGCGGCTTCAGCGCGCCACGCCTTGGATCGCACCGATCGCGCGATTCTCAGGGCGCTCCAGCGCGATGCGTCCATCTCCAACGTGGCCCTGGCGGCCAAGGTGAACTTGAGCCCGCCAGCCTGCCTGCGCCGCGTGGAACGGCTCAAGGAGCTGGGGCTGATCAAGGGGATTGTTGCGCTGCTCGATCCGCGTGCGCTCGATCTGGGGTCGCTGGTGATGATCGGCGTCGTGCTGGATCGCTCGACGCCGGAATCGTTCACGGCATTTGAGAAAGCGGTGCAGAAGGTGCCCGGTTGCCTTGAGTGCCACGTCGTGACGGGCGAATTCGATTACTTCATGCTCGTGCGCACGAAAGACAACGAAGGCTACAACCGGCTCCATGCCGAACAGCTGCTGTATCTGCCGGGCGTGCGGCAGATCCGGACGTTCATGGTGCTCAAGCAGGTGCTGTCGACGACTGAGCTGCCGGTGGCTTAGCCGGGCGGGGCTGAGGCTCAGCCCTTGCGCTGATCCATCAGGCGGTTCCACAGCATGCCGGCCCGGTTGCCGCTTCTGCAATACGCGAGGATGGGCTTGGGCAGCGTGTCGACCAATGCGCCGAATGCGGCAACGTCTGCATCGCCAATGCCATTCGGCTCGACCGGCAGGTAGCGCGCTTCCAGGCCCAGCTCGCGGGCAGCAGCGGCAATGTCTTCAAAGGCGGGTTGGTCGCTGCTCTCGCCATCCGGGCGATTGCAGATGACCGAGCGGAAACCTGCATTGCGGATGGCCCTCAGATCGGCGGGCATGATCTGCCGCGAAGCCGTCAACCCGCTGGATGTGGTGGTGCGACATTGCTCGATCGCGCGCTGGAAGCACGCAGCGGCAAAGTCAACGTCCTGTTCGGTCGCAAAGCGGCCCAGGCTGATGCGCACGGTGCGGCCCGCCGTATCGGCATCCAGGCCGATGGCCGTCAGCACGTGCGATGGCGTGCCCGCTGCAGAGTTGCACGCCGATGTGGACGACACGGCAAGGTCGTCGCCCAGCATCATCGGCATGAAGCCGGGCGCGTTGACCGTCAGGCTGAGGGTGTGGGGAATGCGTCGGGCCACGTCAGCGTTCTGCACCACGTCGCCGAGGGCGAGCACCGCTGCCTTCAGCCGCTGGCTCAGCGCAGCAATGCGGGTGGTTTCGTGCTCCAGCTCTTCCGCAGCCAATTCGCACGCGACGCCCATGCCGACAATCTGATGCGTCGCCAGCGTGCCCGAACGCAGACCACGCTCGTGTCCGCCACCGTGAATTTGCGGCGCGATGTGCGAAGCAATGTCGCGGCGCACATACAGCGCGCCGATCCCCTTGGGCCCATACACCTTGTGGGCGGACATCGAGAGCATGTCGATGCGGAGCGCGCGCACATCGATCGGCGTCTTGCCGAGTGCCTGTGCAGCGTCGACGTGGAATAGCGCGCCGGCGGCATGCACGATCTGCGCGATCGCGCCAACGTCAGTCAGCGTGCCCAGTTCGTTGTTCACCAGCATGAGCGAGACGAGGCCGGTGTCGGGCGTCATCGCAGCGGCGACAGCCTCGGGCGTCATTTCGCCATCGCGTGTTGGCGAGAGATACGTCACCGAGCAGCCGCGCGCCGACAGGTTCGCCATCGTGTCGAGAATGGCCTTGTGTTCGATGCGGCTCGTGATGAGGTGGCGCTTGCCGGTGGCGGCCTCTGCGTAGCCCTTCAGCGCGAGGTTGTTGGACTCGGTTGCACCCGAGGTCCAGATGATCTCGTCGGCATCAGCGCCGATGAGCGCGGCAACTTGCTCGCGTGCGTGCTCCACCTTGTTCCGCGCGACGCGGCCCGTCGCATGCGAACTTGACGCTGGGTTGCCGAAGGCGCCTTCCATGCCAAGGCAGGCGGTCATGGCCGCAATCACGCGAGGGTCGGCCGGCGTGGTGGCTGCGTAGTCGAGGTAGTGGAGGGTGTTGCTGTCGCTCATTTCGTTTTCTGTGCTGCGGTGGAGGCAGGGAAAAATGATACGGCGGACCGCCCAGAAAAATAATTCAAAGTTTCCTGTGAATTCCTCGATGTGGCGATTAATTTTCCCTAAAATTCAGATTCCATAAAAGAAAATTTCTCTGCCGAAATGGACGCCATTGACCGCGAACTACTGAGGCTGTTGCAGGCCGATGCGACGCTGCCCATCGCCGAGCTTGCGCAGCGCGTGAACCTCTCGCAAACGCCGTGCTGGAAGCGGGTGCAGCGGCTCAAGGACACGGGTGTCATCCGCGCCCAAGTGGCGTTGTGCGACGCGCGCAAGCTGGGCGTCGGCACCACGGTGTTCGTAGCCGTGCGCACCGATCAACACACCGAGAAATGGGCGCAGCGTTTCACGCAAGTGGTGCGCGATATGCCCGAGGTGGTGGAGGTCTACCGGATGAGCGGCGAGATGGACTATCTGCTGCGTGTTGCGGTGGCGGGCATCGAAGACTACGACCGCGTGTACAAACACCTCATCAAGTCCGTGCCGTTGTCGGATGTGAGTTCATCGTTCTCGATGGAGCAGATCAAGTATTCGACCGCGCTGCCGGTGCGGGATGTGGGGCAGGGGGAGTGAGGGTGTATTTGTGGCTGAACTGTGGAGGGGCTTCGTGGCCGCCATCCCAGCATCAGCAGACCAGTTTTGACGTGGCGGTCGCTTCATGTGTGTCGACGTCGCGTTCGTGAGCCGCTGAGGCAATGATGACCCGGTTGCGCCCTTTCTCTTTCGCCAGATAGAGCGCCGCTCATGCGGCTGGATACCGAACTCGTTGATGGTCCACTGCACCTCGGCGATGTATTTCTTGCGCTCGCGGTGGCGTGCCGCATTCATCTGGAGCTTGATCCGATGCAATTCGCGAAGCAGTTCAGGTAAGGCTGGCTCAGCGGGTTGCTCATGCGCAGGTTGTTGGCGATTGTCAGTCATCGCACATCGGCTCCATCGTTTGATTCTTGATGTGACGACTTCAGTCGCGATCCAGTTCCGCCTTGAGTAGCTTCAGCCGCGTGCCGCCGTCGGGCATGAAGTGCGTGCCGTAGCGGACCAGACCAAGCTGATGCAGATGGCAGCTCATCGTGAAGCTGAGGAGCATGCCGGGTTCGGCGTCATCGATCTCAATGTCGATGGACTTGAGCCGCGGCTCGTAGGCCAGCAGCGTCGTTTCAATCTCGCGCTTGAGCGTGTGCGCAGACGCCGGCAAATGCCGATACACCTTCGACAAATCCCCCAGCCCGTAATCTGGCACGTGCGCGAGACTGTCGCGCCGACTATTCAGAATGCGCTGGATGTTGTCTTGCACGGACAAAAACGTCTGCGTGGCCTCATCAAACGCATCGATCGGCGCACCATTCGCAAAGTGCCCCGTGATGGCCTCAAACAGCGCAGGCCCGCCGCGCGTCATGCTGCGATGTCCTCGTGCTCGTCAAAGTCCACCGCAATCCCCTCGGGCTCGTCAAACGACAGCCGAATCGCGGCGGGCTTGCTGCCGGGCTTACGACGATTGGCGCCACGCACCAGCAGCTCGCGTGACAGCACCGGCAAGATCTGCTGATCGAGCAGACTATCGATATTGCGGGCGCCGGAGTCCGGCAACTGGCACGCCCGCACGAGTTCGCTCACCAACGCTTCGTCACACACCAGCGGCACTTGAAAGCGCCGCGCGATGCGTGTTGCCACCTTGTTCAGCTTCATGCGCACGATCGAAGCCAAAGCCTCGGCTGACAACGGCATGAAGGGAACGGTCTGGAAGCGTGCCAGCAGTGCCGGCTGGAAGTGCTCAACCAGCAACGGCCGGATCGCCTCCATCAGCATGCCCGGTGTGGCAACGCCACCGGCTTCCGTGACGGCGTTGTTCGCCGCCACGATTTCGTCGCTGCCCAGGTTCGACGTCATCAAGATCACGGTATTGCGGAAATCGATCACGCGCCCCTCGCCGTCACGCATGAAGCCGCGATCGAAGACTTGGTAGAACAGGTTCAGCACATCGCGGTGCGCCTTCTCTACCTCGTCGAGCAGGATCACGCTGTACGGCCGCTGACGCACGGCCTCGGTCAGCACACCGCCTTGCCCATAGCCGACATAGCCCGGGGGCGAGCCCTTCAGTTGGGAGACCGTATGCGCTTCTTGGTATTCCGACAGGTTGATGGTGACGAGCGAGCGTTCCCCGCCAAACATCAGGTCGGCCAGTGCGCGGGCGGTTTCCGTCTTGCCCACGCCGGACGGGCCAGTGAGCAGGAACGCGCCCAGCGGAGCGTCTTCGGATTTGAGTCCCGCCTTGGCAGCGCGCAAGCTTTTGCCCAAAGCGGCCAGCGCATCGTCCTGGCCCACCACGATGCGCGCAAGCCGAGCCTCCAACTCCAGCAGCGTCGCCAGTTCGTCTTCGAGCAGGCTGCCGAGCGGCACGCCCGTCCAATCCGCAACGACCTGTCCGATCACGCCTTCATTGACTTCCAGCGGCACCAACACGGCACCGCCTCGCGCAGCAAACACGTCGCGTTGGGCTTTGATGGCCTGCTGCCAGTCACGTCGGGCGGAGTCGTCCGTGGCGGTTTGCCATGCATGGCGCAGGCGCTCAAGTTCCTGCGCTGTGTGCTGTTGTTCGGTCCACGCCGTTTGCAGGGTTGCGAGCTGGGTGTCCAGTTCGGCGCAGCGTCCCTCGATACTTGCCAGTCGGGCTTGCGCATCGATGGCGCTGGCGTCTTGGTCTTCCAGTAGCGCGGCACGCTCAATATCCAGCGCGGCGCGTTCGCTTTGCGCTTCGCTGATCGCAAGCGGCGTGGTGTCGATGCCGAGGCGCACACGTGCCGCAGCCGTATCGAGCAGGTCCACCGCCTTGTCCGGCAGTTGCCGCCCCGTCAGGAAACGGCGCGAGAGCTTAACCGCCGCGGTGACTGCCGCATCGGTGATGTGTACGTTGTGGTGGCGGGCGTAGCGGTCTTTGAGGCCGCGCAGCATCAAGCAGGCGTTCTCGTCGTCCGGCTCGTCGACTTTGACCATCTGGAAGCGTCGCTCCAGTGCCGCATCGCGCTCAAAGTACTGCTTGTATTCGGACCACGTGGTAGCGGCAATCGTGCGCAACTCGCCACGTGCCAGCGCCGGCTTGAGCAGGTTGGCGGCATCCGCACCACCAGCCGTATTGCCCGCGCCGATGAGCGTGTGGGCTTCATCAATGAACAACAGAATTGGCGTGGCCGATTGCTGCACCGCTTCGATCACGTTCTTCAGGCGCTGCTCGAACTCGCCCTTGACGCCCGCACCCGCCTGCAGCAGCCCGAGATCCAGTGTTAGCACGGTCACGTTGGCCAGCACCGCCGGCACGTCGCCTTCCGCAATCTGGAGCGCGAGCCCTTCGACCAGCGCGGTCTTACCCACGCCGGGCTCACCGACCAGGATCGGGTTGTTCTTGCGTCGGCGCATCAGGATGTCGACCATGTGGCGGATTTCCACATCGCGCCCGAAGACGGGGTCGATACGGCCATCGCGCGCCTTCTGCGTGATGTCGACGGTAAAGCGTTGCAGCACACTTGCATCCGCTTGGCCAGGGAGGGCAGTCGCGGCAGGCGCACTAGTTCCGGCAGGTCGCGCGGAGGGTACTGCCGTGGTGTTGGGTGGTGTTGCTGGGGCAGAGGCAGCCTTCGGCGCCTCGGTGGAGATGCGATCCAACTCTGGCATGAGTCGTTCGATCTGTGCGGCGGAAACCGATAGCAGCGGCCAAGCATCGGGCGCGCGCAGCAGGCTGGGTGACTCTACCAGCGCTGCCAGCAGGTGCGCCGAGCGGACGACCGATTGTCCTTCCTCCAGCGATGCGCGTATCCAGGCCGCCTCCAGCAACATCCCCAACCGTTGCGACAACCCAGGTTTGCCGCGCAGATCGTGCGGCAGCCGCTCAATCGCGGCCAGTAATCCGTTCCAGATCGCGTCCGTATCCAGCTCGTACCGGCGCACGATCGCCACCAGATCCCCTTCGCCCAACTCCAGCAGCTTAATGAGCCAGTGTTCGACCTCGATGTCCCGATGGGCGCGCGTTTCACAGAGGCTTGCTGCATCGGCGAGCGCCTGGGCGCAATGCGGGTTCAGTCGGCGCAAGAAGGGGGAGAGGTCGCGGGCAGTCATGGCGGAGTTTTGGGTGGCAAAAAATGCGCCAGGCAGGAGCGAAGTCGCCCCTGCCTGGCGTCAAGACCGGCACCCCGACGGGGTGTCGCTTTGGATGCCGGTAAGCAGAGCGTTACGCGCGTTCGTTCCAGCTATCGGCATGGATGATGTTGCCGTCCTTATACGACCACGTGATCTTTTCGTAGCGCAGTTCCACGTCTTCCAGGTGGTTGTGCTTTTCGAACGCTGGGTTCTTGATGTCCAGCATCTTCGGTCGTACGGCCACGACCTTCACGTTGTCGAGCTTGGTGTTGAAGTACTCCTTCTCCTTGCCCGCGTCGTCGATCTTGTACCACTTGATCTCGATTGACTTCAGGGTCTGGCCGCTGGTGACGGCCTTGTACAGGTATGGCGTGGCGGCGTCGGTTTCCTTCGTGAAGGTGATCGGCTTGTGCACGCGCGTGCCGGTCAGCTTGCCGGTGTTGCCGTCGGTCGGGATGTTGACGCAGTGGTCCAGTGCCACGATCTCAACGCTGCCCTCGCGGCCCTGCACCGTCACCGAACCCTTGATGTCGGCGCCGCCATCGTCCTTGATCCACATGTATGCCGGAATTGCCATTGCTTGAGCTCCTTTTACTGGAAAGAACAGGCCGTCTGGCCTGGGGGGGAATCGGTCATGCGCCCGCTTGTGCCACCGTCCGTGCCGCCTTCGCGGCAGTCCGGGATGAGCGTGATTTCAACGCGGCGGTTGGTAGCGCGCCCTGCATCGGTGTCGTTGGAGGCCTTGGGGCGGGTATCGCCGTAACCCTGGATGGCGAAGTGCGACGGGGCGATTCCCGAGGCATCGGCCAGCCAGTCGCGTACGGACGCTGCGCGGGCTTCCGAGAGCTTCTGGTTGCTTGCCGGCTTGCCAACCGAATCGGTGTGGCCGGCCACCAGCACGCGCCTGTTCGGATGCGACTTGATCATCTCCAGTGCACCGAACATCACCCGGTTAGAGCCGGGGTTGAGCATGGCGCTACCGCTTTTGAACAGCGACAGGGCATCCAGCTCGATCATCGACGGCGGTGGGGGTGGTGGTTGATAGCTCGCGATCAGGGTGTTGACCGACGGCAACAATGCCCCTGCGCGGTAGAAGCCCAGTCCCAGCCGAGGCGGTATCCCCATGCGGGCATAGCGTTCGAGTTCAATCCGGTCACGCTTGATCGTGGCCAGAGCGTCGAGTCGCGCGGCATCGCGCGCGGCGGGGATGGCTTGGTAGCGCGCCATGTTGGCCTGGACACGTGCGACCAGCGCACGGTTCTGCCAGGCAGAAGCCACCGCCGCCGCGCAGAAGGCTGCTGCCAGCCCCACAAACGCGTGGGCCAGCGCACGCGGCAATGCGCGGCGTATGGGCTGCAAGGCAATGCCGCGCAACAACGTGTCTGGCAGCGGCAAGCGAGAACGTGTGCCCGGGGCCGCCACCTCTGACAGCCCGGTGATGGCACCGACGTAGCGCCCCACCAAGGATGCGGATGAGGGGTGTCCAGGTACCACCGTGAGGCCGAAGCCCGCAAGATTGACCGCTCGTGCGCCGCGTCCGCCATCCGCCAATGCGGGCAGCAGGGTCGCGGTTGCCCAGCGTGCCGAGGCATCCAGCCGGGCGACACGGTTGGCCCAACGCGCGCGATCCTCCGGCGCGACCCAGCGTGCGTGCGTGAGTGCCGCGCTGACAACTTGATCGGCCTGCGCTTGACGGTCTGACGGCAACGCGCCGGACAGGCCAAACCACGGGCATGTTGGTGACCCGGCATGTGATCCGATGCCGGCCTCCGCAGCATAGACGGCCACACAGACCGGCAATGCATAACCGACGGCGCGGCTGGCTTCATCCACGGCCGTACGCCAGTGCCGGGTTGATGCGATGAGGGCCGCATCATCGACGGCGCTGTCCGCGTCCACCAGATACGCCACGGCATCCGGCCCCTGACCATCGCGCCAACGTTTGAGGGCATCGGCAATGTGCTTGAGCCGCGTTGGCTCGTCCACGCGCACCCAGATGGCAGTGTCGGTGATCTGCACGACGTCGTTCCCGAACACCTGGGCAAGGACACCCGCCGGCTCGCCTATGCTGAGGACAAGCGGCGTGTTGCGCCGGGTGTCGCCAGGTAGCGACTGGAGCGCGCCGTCGATGGACGCTAGAACCTGGCGGCTGGCCGCACGTCGTGCGCGGATACGTCGCGTGAAGACGATGAGCGCAATACAGACCGTCAGCACCACCACAATGGCAATGCCAGCGTTCCACGCCGCCGGCCACGGCGAACAGGCGCCCAGCCAGAACAGCGCGAGCGCAGCAAACCACACAAACAGGGTGCGAGTCGGATAACCGGTCAAGCGTCGCCTCGTCAGTGGGGCAGCGCGTCAATCGACGCGGTCAGCCAGTGTTGCGCGCCGACATAGACCAGGCCGGAGGCCACGCAGGCCAGTACGACCCAGCCGAACGGCGGCAAGCCTGTGAAACGGCGTGATGTGCCTGGGCGCACCAGCACGGCTCCGGTGGTCTCTCGCCCCGCCTTGCCGTCCAGCCGTTCGTTGACGATGCGGATCAAGGCCTTGCGGGATTCGGCACCGCGCAAGACAAAGTTGCCTTCGAAGCCCAAGCCCAGTACCGCGCTGAAGATCGCCAGCAGCGGCAATACGGGCTGCGGCTCGATCAGGCGATGCTCGATGCGCCGGATCAACTCATCCCCCGCATCGTGGCTGTTGAAATACCGGACCTGCAGCGGTTCGCGCTCCCACGCATCGCGATCACCGCCGCTCAGGTACTTGAGCGCGGTTTCGTCCAGCAGCGCGCACTGTGCGTACACCGCATCGTTGATCACGTCGGGTGCGCAGCCTGCCGCAGCCAATTCGGTGCGCAATAGGTCAATCTGTTGATCGCATTGCGCGGCGAAGGTCTTGAATGTTTCCGGTTGTGCGCCGTTGGCGACGCTCGTGACGGTGAGCGCCGTGTTGCGCAGCGCAAGCGGCAACCCGATCGGGGCGGAAATTGCGGTTGTCGAAGAGATCATGCCGGCAGGACTGCGTAGAGTTCGAGCGACACGTCGGGAATCGATGCCGGCACATAGAACTGGCACGCGCGCGCGTTCAACATGCGGCCAAAGGCGGGGTGCGAGCCATCGAGCGCGAAATACTGGTTCTCGATGCGCACGGGAATCGCGGCCGGCAGCCGTGCACTTGCCCGCAGCGGAATGCCGGTGAGCGCCGAATTGATGATCTGGCCCACTTCATCGGGTGCCCCGGCCTTGCACAGGCGGGGAAACTGCTCGAGCAGCGCATGCGCCGGCAGCCCCGATTGAACGGAGAGGAAGTAGTCCGCACCATCGACCAACCGATCGTCATGGATCTTGCCCGACCACATGGTGGGCTTGATACGCTCCAGCGCGATCGGCACCACGCGCGAGGGCACTACGGTATCGATCAGTGCGCGGATCAGCTCTTCCAGCACTGCAAACACCGGCTCCGGATTGGTATGGTCATACGCGGGAATGGCCTTGAGCGTCTCGGTGGTGGAGAACGTCAACAATGACCCGGCTAAGCGTGCCAGCAAGGCATATAGGCGCTCGGGATGCTGGTCTGGTGCGGCACACAGGCGAGCCAACTCCGGCCAACTGCTGTTGACGCTGTGTAGCAGCCAGAACAGCGCCACATCGGCTACTGCGAAATCGGCGATCTGGTCCGAGCGTTCACGCCGGCGCACAGCCAGGCTGGCGCTCTTGGCGCTGAGGATGTCCGACAGGCGTTGCATCCGCTCGGTCAGTCGTGCGTTGACTGAAAGAAACAGACACGGCGGCACAAAGGTGGAGTCCACCTCGAACCGCCCCTGGGTATTGCGCACCAGCCGCGCGACCGGACAGGTCACATAGTCGCCGTGTTCCTCGACGTCGAACAGCAGCGCCAGCGCGTGGCGCTCGACGCTGATTTCCTCCCGGCCCTCGCCGTTGAGGTCGCTCACCTGCAGGTATTCGCGCACAAATCGACGCGGGCGCGCGGGCTTCTGTCCGTCCTCGATGCAGTTGCCGCCTTGCGCGTCAAGCAGCGGCAGGCCAGCCAGCACGATCACCGTCTCCGTCTGTGTCGGCACATCCCCCAGGCTACGTGCGGCGGGCAGCAGGTCGGCGGTTTGCGTGTCGATCAACGTGCCATCGGGCAGGCGCACGTCCAGCGCGGACAACTGCAGCCGGTCGACTGCCAGTGCGTGGGTATCGACCTCCACCCGGCGCACGCCCCATGGGTCTGGCCAGGCCAGCCGCGCGATGCGTTCATCGGCAAAGCGGTCCCACATCGCTTGTTGCTGGAAGTGCTGGGGCGTCATGAAAATGCCCTGTGCCCACAGCGGTCTGGTGATCTTCATCGTGATAAATGGGGTCGAACGGGGGCGCGAAGTTGCGACTTCGCATGGCATACCGCCGCGCAGTGCCCGAAGGCACCGCGCGGTACAGCGACAAACGTTCTATGATTTGAGGAGAGACGCTTCCGATCAGCGTGTTCAGCTCTTTGCCTTCGGCATCTGCGAAACGAGCGACAGGTTGATGTCCATGCCCTCGATCTGGAAGTGCGGCACGATGAAGAGCTTGACGCGGAAAAAGCCGGGGTTGTCCTCGATGTCTTCCACGATCACCTTCGCTTCGCGCAGCGGGTGCGAGGCTTGCAGATCGTCGCCCGGGTCGGTCATCTCGGTCACGAGCGTCTTGATCCAGGTGTTCAGCTCCAGCTCCAGCACGCGGCGGTCCTTGGTGGTGCCGATGTTCTCGCGCTGAATCAGCTTCAGGTAGTGCGCGATGCGCGAGAGCAGGAAGATGTACGGCAGGCGCGCATTGACGCGGCTGTTAGCCGTGGCTTCCTTGGTGTCGTACAGCGTGGGCTTCTGCGCCGAGTTGGCCGAGAAGAAGCACGCGAAATCGTGGTTCTTGTAGTACGACACCGGCATTGAAGACGGCACCCGCGGCGAGCGGGTCATCAAATCCAATGGGTTCGGGCGGCAGGGACCAGCGTCCATGAAGGACCCGGAGCCACTGCGCAATCAATTGCCGCCGCTGCCGATGTTCCTCAATACCAAATCATCGCCGGCCTCCCGAGCCGCCATTCTTGTCGGTATGATGGCGTTGTTATGCACGATACGATTGACACGGCGGTTCGCCACCGACGCAAGTCCAGGCCGGAGGCTATCGCGCCACCCGTCGCGCGCACCGCGGCCGTCGGCGAAGCGACACAGGATGTGCGGCCACGGCGCTACTTGGCCGATATCCCACTCCCAGCCCGGGCGTTACCTCCTGGGCCTTCGGATCAGCAGGAAGACGCCACCTTGTCCGCGTTCCTCTTGACTTGGGTACGAGAGGCTCTGAGCCAAAACATGGCCGCTGGCAGGTGCCCGTGGTGCGCAAGTTAGCAGACGGAGTACCACACGCTCAAGCGACCAAGCGGGCTACCAGATTTCAAGTGCCGAGGGTGCATTGGGTACTGCTCGCGGCTCACGAATACCCCCTTGGTCAGCCCACAAGCACGCGCACTGGCGCACCAATTCGTGCCGATGCTGGGGTGGCGGGACACCACGGAAGTCGCCGCGAAGACACTTGGGATCTCGGCCGCCCTGGTCAAGTCCTGGATATTGGTCTGGCGGCGGCACTTATTGCTGCTTGATCCAAGCGGGGCCATGGAATCACGGGCCCGGCTCGGGCTGCCGATCGAGGTGCCTTTGCCGCACTAGATCAGAATTGCGCAGCGCAAGCGCTGGTTGCCCCGCGCGTGGCGGCATGGTCAGGATGGGTTCTCGTACCTGCCTGCGGATGGGTTCTTGGTCAAAGTCGGCGAGGCGGGGAATGGTTGGTGTTACGAAGTGCGCCATCGGAGTCGATCAGCACCTCGGCGAAGGTCGTGCGGGCTTCCGGTCGCGCGACGAAGCCCGGCTGGCGGCATTCGACTTCATCACCGGGCTGTTGCCTGATTTGGAGGACATGGCGCCGATCAGTTTGCTTAAAGAAGGGGCAGGCGCTGGGTATGCGATCTCACTGGCGACTTCGTCGCATTGATGCGCATTCCCTGGAGTGGATGCTTTGCCCGTACATATCCCGTACATGCCCTGCAATCAGTATCGGGAAGTTTGTGTGTGCTTACCTGAAAAGCATTGTGGTAATTGGCCTGCCCAGAGGGATTCGAACCCCCGACCGTCGGCTTAGAAGGCCGATGCTCTATCCAACTGAGCTATGGGCAGATATGCAGATATGCAGGCTGCCCAGGCATACCAAAAACGCGCGGCCTCCGGGTGCCTGGGAGGCCGCGATTCTAACAGATGGGATGTTGCGCAGCGCTAGTGCTGGGGCGGGATTTCCGGCGGTAACTCCCCGGGTGGCAGTTCGATTGGGGGCGTTTGGGGTTCGGGGTCGTGCACCGGGTCGTGGGCCGGTTCGTCGGGCGGCGGCATTTCCGGCGGCGGGTGCGGGGGCTGTTCGGGCGGCTGCGGCGGCGTGATGTGGGCACGCTTGGTCAGGTCGGGCAAAGCGGGCATGGGCTGCCTCCATACATGGGTCGAGTTCGGGTTTGCCCTGATCAAGCCCGCAAGCGTCGTTCCTGCGCATCATCCAAAAGGTGATACCTAAAATACGTACCCCCCAATTGGGGGGATTTTTGATACATTTCGTGGCGTCGGGTAGTGCCACACAACAATAACGGTTCATTCGAAATTCCGCGCAATGACGCGGAACACCGTGCCTATGCACGCCAAACGGGCGTGACGAAGCCTTTTGGGTTCGGCCAGACGGGAAATCAGGGAGTCTTGTTTGGGCAGCCATGGAGCGATCCATGGGGCTGCTGTGTTTCGCCATGGCTGCAGGGAGCCGGGGCGAGGCGCTAGCCATGGGGCAGGGAGGAAACAACAATGAGCACGCGTCATGCACGACGCCCGGCAGGGGCGTCCCGCAGTACCTACATCCGTAGCGCCCAGAGCGGGCGCATCGGCGACCGTTCCAACGCCAACGATCATCGTCTGCCGCCCAGCGGCGTACCCCGCATGCTGTTGTGGCTGCTGGGGGCAACGGTCCTCTTGGCGGTGGCGAACTACACGCTGAAGCTGTTCGGCTGAAGCAAGGCCGGATCGCTTTACAACACTTTCCCCGGATTCATCAGGCCGCGCGGGTCCAGCGCCTGCTTGATCGCGCGCATGGCTGCCAGTTCAACGGTGCTCTTGTAGCGCGCGTTGTCTTCGCGCTTGAGCTGGCCGATGCCGTGTTCAGCCGAGATGGAGCCGCCGTGCGCATGCACGCTGTCGTGCACGATGCGGTTGATGCCGTCCAGGTTGGCCAGGAACGCTTCGTGCGCATGGCCTTCTGGCGGCGACACGTTGTAGTGCAGGTTGCCGTCGCCAAGGTGGCCGAACGTCACCATGCGGATGCTGGGATAGGCTGCGGCCAGCGCGCGGTCGGTCACGTCAATGAAGTCTGCAATGCGCGAGATGGGCACGCCAATATCGTGCTTGATGTTCTTGCCTTCATCGGCCTGCGCCAGCGGAATATGTTCGCGCAGGCTCCAGAAGTCGCGCGACTGCGCCACCGATTCCGCCACCGCCGCATCGTCGATCACGCCTCGCGCGAGCGCGTCTTCCATCAGCGATTCGAACAACGTGCGCGCGTGCGCTTCGCTTTCCAGATCGGACAATTCCAGCAGCACGTATTGCGGATATGCCTGTGTGAACGGCACGCGCAACTGCGGGTAATGCTTGCGCACCAGTTCCAGGCAAAACGCCGACATCAGCTCGAAGCCCGTCAGCAGCGTCCCTGCGTGGCCTTGCGCCAGCGATAGAAACGCCAGCGCCTGACGCGGCGATTGCAGCGCCGCCAGCGCCGTCACCTTGGCGCGCGGTTGCGGAAACAGCTTCAGCATCGCCCCGGTGATGATGCCGAGCGTGCCTTCCGCGCCGATCAGCAGGTCACGCAGGTCGTAGCCTGTGTTGTCCTTGCGCAGGCCACGCAAGCCATTCCACAGTTCGCCGTTGGGCAGGACCGCTTCGATGCCCAGGCAGAGCTCGCGCGCGTTGCCGTAGCGCAGGACGGCGGTGCCGCCCGCGTTGGTGGCAAGGTTGCCGCCGATCGTGCAACTGCCTTCGGCCGCCAGACTCAGCGGGAAGAGGCGCTCCGCATCGGCGGCAGCCTGTTGCACGTTGGCCAGGATGCAGCCGGCATCCACGGTGATGGTGTTGTTGATGGGGTCGACGGCGCGCACGCGTTGCATGCGCTGCAACGAAATCACGACTGCGTTGCCTTCCATGTCGGGCGTGGCGCCGCCGCAGAGGCCGGTGTTGCCGCCTTGCGGAACGATGGGCGCGCCGTATTCGCCGCACAGGCGTACGATTGTTGCCACCTCGTCGGGGCTGGCCGGGCGCAACACTGCGCGTGCGCGCCCCGTGAAACGCTTGCGCCAATCGGTAAGGTAGGGCGCCTGATCTTCCGGCGCTGTCAGGACGTGTGTTGCGCCGATGGCATCAACGCAGGCTTGCAGGAAGGCATCGTGAGTCATGGCGGGTCAGGTGCTGTGGCCGGCGCGGGCTTTTGCAGCGCGCTTGAACGGGCGCAGGTAGAGGATGGTTGCGGTAAAGAACACCACGCTGAGCGCCACCTCGCCCCATGCCAGAGAGCGCGAAAGCCCAACGTCCGATGTCGCCCGCACGATGCCTTCGGTAAAGAACAGCAGGATGAACATCGACGCCCATTGCATCGTGTAGCGGTTCTTGCGCAGCACGCCGGGCAGCGGCCACGCCAGCAGCAGCGCCTTCAGCGCCAGCCACGAGCCGCCCGGGCGCACGGGCGCGAGCCACAACTCCCACGCGGCGCACAGGACGATCAATGCGATGAGACTGCCTGCACTCAGCAGAGCCAGTGCGCGGGATTCGGTGACGGCGTTGTCGGCGGGGATCATGCGGCGAGCTTGAGAGCGGTCTGCGCCAGCCGCCGGCCCATGGCTGTGGCGAGCGTGCGTTCGTGGGCGGTCAGCGGTGCGGTATCGCCGCGGTGAGCGACGTGTGACGGCCCATATGGCGTGCCGCCGGCATCGGTGGAAAGCAATTCGCTGTGCTGATACGGCAGACCGAGCACGACCATGCCATGGTGCAGCAGCGGCAGCATCATCGAGAGCAGGGTGGTTTCCTGCCCGCCATGCATGCTGCCCGTGGAGGTGAACACGCATGCCGGTTTGCCCGCCAGCGCGCCCGCCAGCCATTGCGGTGTGGTGCCATCCAGGAAGTACTTGAGCGGCGCGGCCATGTTGCCAAAGCGTGTGGGCGAACCCAGCGCCAGGCCCACGCATTCCTCCAGGTCGTGTGCTTCTACGTAGGGCGGGCCGCTGTCGGGCACGTCGGGCTGCGTGGCTTCGCAGACGGTGGAGACGGCAGGCACTGTGCGCACACGCGCTTGAGCGCCGTCGACGCTTTCGATGCCTTGCGCAATGGCTTCGGCCAATGCGCGCGTGCTGCCGTGACGGCTGTAGTACAAGACCAGGATATCTTTCATAACAAAGCGTTGAGAGCGTCGCGGTATTATAGTTGCGCCCCCCAACCCCGCCTCCAGCCTCATTTTTCATGCTTTTTGACACCCGTGCGCTTCGTCAATGGAATGCCGCCAAGCTGCGTGCGCTGGCGCGTTACGCCTTGCGCCGCGCCGGTGAAGATCGCCTTCCGCAAGTGGCCAGCAGCCTGACGTTCACGACGGTGCTGTCGCTCGTTCCCATTCTGACGGTGGCGTTTGCGCTGTTCACGGCATTCCCGATGTTCAAGAGCTTCCGGGCGGACATCGAGGGCTACATGTTCAGCAATCTCGTGCCGGGCAACATCAGCCGGCCGATCCTGACGTATCTCAACCAGTTTTCAAGCAACGCCAAGGGGCTGACGGCAGCAGGCCTGATCGGCCTGGTCGTGACCTCGGTGATGACCATGCTTACCATCGAGAACGCGCTGAACGCCATCTGGCGCGTGCGCCATCGTCGGCCGCTCGCGCAGCGCGTTCTGGTGTTCTGGGCTCTGATGACATTCGCGCCGGTGCTGATTGGCGCAAGCCTGTCGGTCAGTTCGTACCTCGTGTCGATTTCGGCGGGTTATGTGCACAAGCTGCCGTTCGGCCTGGGTGTGATTGTGGGCTTGGTCCCGATCCTGCTTTCGGCGATTGCGTTTGCGATGCTGTACGTGTTCGTGCCGAACACCAATGTGGAACGGCGCGATGCCTTTATTGCCGGCCTGATTGCCGCGGCGGCGTTTGAAATCGCCAAGCGCGTCTTTGGCGCTTACGTCGCGCACATCCCGACCTACACGGCCGTCTACGGCGCGTTTGCCACGCTACCGATCTTCCTGACGTGGATCTACGTGAGCTGGCTGGTGACGTTGCTCGGCGCAACCATCGCGTCGACGCTGCCGATCATCCGCCAGGGCTACTGGCAGCGGCGTACGTTTCCGGGCAGTGAATTCTTCGATGCGCTGGGTGTTCTGCTGCTGCTGTATCGCGCCCGCGAACAGGCGCCACGTACGGTGGCCGAGCTTGATATCGGCCGGCGCCTGCAACTGGAAGCCGATTACCTGGTTGACCTGTTGACCAAGCTGAAGGCGCTGCATTTGATCGGCAAGCTGCAGCAGGATCGCGGCGAGACCCATTGGGCGCTGCTTTGCGATGCGCGCACAACCACGCTGCGACCGCTCTATGAAAGGCTGGTGTTGAATCTGCCACGCTTGCCGCGCACCGCGCTGGCGCGCCATCTGGGTGACACGCGCGCGCTGGTCAGCCAGCTGCAGAATCCAGCGCTCGACGCAACCTTGGAGAGCATTTTCACAACGGGCGAACGCGGTGTGGCAGCGGCCGCGCAGGCGGCTGCGGCGTCTGCAATGGCCACTGCCCGCGCCTGATGTTTCAGAACGGGATCTTGCCGGTCCAGATGTCGCGATACATCACCCAGTCGCCCATCAGGCTGTAGAACGGATGGCGAAACGTGGCGGGCCGGTTCTTCTCGAACCCGAAGTGCCCGACCCACGCGAACGCGTAACCGCTCACGGCAGCGCCCAGCAGCCACCACAGGTTGCCAGTGAAAACCAGCAAAATCAGGCATACCAGCGCCACCGTCGAGCCGGCAAAGTGAAGGCGGCGGCAGGTGCGGTTCTGATGCTCGCCCAGGTAGTACGGATAGAACTCCGCGAAGCTGCCGAAGCTGTGGGTGTCGGTGGTGGCCATGATGCGTCTCCAGGAGGCGACTTATGCGGCGACCGGGTCTCGTTCGCGCGCAAACGCAATCAGCGCGTCGAGTGTGCCGTCGGGGCATTCTCCCATGATCGCGTGGCCGCCTGGCAGCCCGACAACGCGGCTGCCGGTCAATCCTGCCGCAACCTGACGTCCAGCTTTCGCTGGGGTCATCTGGTCTTTCTCTCCCACGATGACGAGTGACGGGCACTGCACGGCGGTCATGGCTTCGGCGCCACGCGCATAGGCGTTGCAGGCGGCAAAGTCCGTGTGGAAGACGGGCGCCTCGGTACCGTGTGCAATCCGCTCCATCAGCCGCTGGCTGCCGCCATGCATCCAGAAGCCCGGCCCAGGCGACGATGGCTTGTTTGCGAGGCTGGAATGCGACCACGTATTCACCATGTCAATGGCGCCAGCCGTGTTGTTGAGCGCCGCGTCGAGCAGCGCGTCTGACACCTTCATCGGCCAAGCCGTCGCCACCAGGGCGATGCGGCGCACGCGATTTGCGTACCGTGACGCGCACTCCAGCGCAATCAACGAGCCCATGCTGTGGCCCACAACGATGACTGGCTGCCCGACGCCAGCCGCGTGCACCAGCGCCATCACCCAGTCAGCCATGGCTTCCACCGTCTGCAGCGGGGCGCCGGCGCTGCGACCGTGTCCGGGCAGATCCACCGCCAGTACGCTGAAGCCGTGGTGCGCAAACCACCGCGTCTGCAGCCCCCAGACCGAATGGTCGTTCTGCGCTCCGTGCACGAACACGACGCACGGCAACTCGGCGTTGAACGGCTTGCCGCCGGTGTAGGCGTAGGCGCGCTCGCCTTGTACGGTCCATTCCATCAGCGGGCTCCCGTTGCGTTTGCGGCGTCTTTGCCCGGCGCGGCGGACATCGCGCGCTCGGCGGCTTTCAGGCCGCGCTTGAGGTCGTCGATCAGGTCGTCGGCGTCTTCCAGGCCGATGGAAAGGCGGATCGTGCCTTCGCTGATACCGGCTGCGGCCAGCGCGTCGGCGTCCATGCGGAAGTGCGTCGTCGATGCGGGGTGGATGACCAGCGAGCGTGCATCGCCCACATTGGCGAGGTGCGAGAACAGGCCGAGCGACTCGATGAATTGCTGGCCGGCACGCCGGTCGCCGCGCAGGTCGAAGCTGAACACCGCACCGCTGCCGCGCGGCAGCAGGCGCTTGGCCAGCGCGTGATCGGGGTGCGATTCCAGCTCAGGGTAGGCGACCGACGCCACCATCGGGTGGCTGGCCAGGAAGGCGACGACCCGGCGGGCGTTGTCAACATGCCGCGCCATGCGCAGCGGCAGTGTCTCGATGCCTTGCAGCAGTTGCCACGCCGCCATCGGGTTCATGCAGGCACCGAAGTCGCGCAGGCCTTCGCGTCGCGCGCGCAGCAGGAAGGGCGCGACGGTGCTTTCCTCGGCAAACACCATGTCGTGGAAACCCGCGTACGGCTCAGTCAGCTCGGGGTGCTTGCCGGCGGCCACATAGTCGAATGTGCCCCCGTCCACCAGCACGCCGCCGATGGTCGTGCCGTGCCCACCCAGGAACTTGGTAGCCGAGTGATAGACGAGGTCTGCGCCATGCGCGAACGGCTGCAGCAGCCATGGCGTGGTGAAGGTCGAATCGACCAGCAGCGGCACACCCGCGTCATGAGCAATTGATGCAATGGTCGGGATGTCCAGCACATCCAGCCCTGGGTTGCCGAGCGTCTCGCCAAACAGCAGCCGCGTGTTCGGGCGGATGGCCGCGCGCCAGCCATCGATGTCGCTGGGCTTGACGAAGGTCGTCTCGATGCCGAAGCGGCGCAGTGTGTAATGCAGCAGATTGTGCGAGCCGCCATACAGCGCCGAAGACGCAACGATATGCGAGCCGGCACCCATCAGCGTGACGATGGCCAGATGCAGCGCCGCCTGGCCCGAAGCCGTGGCGATGGCGCCTACGCCGTTTTCCAGCGCGGCCATGCGTTCCTCAAACACGGCAACGGTCGGGTTGGAAATGCGCGAATAGACGTGGCCCGCGCGTTCCATATTGAACAATGACGCCGCATGTTCGCTGTCGCGGAACACAAAGGACGTGCTCAGGTGAATGGGCGTGGCGCGCGCGCCGGTGGCCGGGTCTGGCGCGGCACCGGCATGCAGGGCCAGCGTGTCGAAGCGGGCTTTGGACATGGATTCAAGCACCCCGAAAGGGAGCGGGAGCGGGTTTGGACGGGGCATGCTAGCACTGCTCCCTGTTGCAGCGCATTCCGGGCAAACGCCGAGCGGGCGCGGTTTTTGACAGGTTTTTTCTGCGCTGCATGCTTGTCGAAGCGATCCGGTTTGGGCTAGGATCGAAACACAACCATAACCACAACCCGCGCGCGGTCGCCCCCCGGCAGACCGGCACCCCGAACTCTGGGAGACGCAATATGAAAGTCAGCGACATCCTCCACGTGAAGGGCAACACGCTCTACACCGTGGCACCTGAAACCAAGCTCCAGGTGGCCGTGCAGACGATGGCGGAAAAAGACATCGGCTCGCTCGTGGTCATGGAGTACGGTGAACTGGTCGGCATGCTGACCTTCCGGGAAATCATCAAGGTTGTCGCCAAGAACCATGGTTCCGTGGGCGACGGCACCACCATCCGCAAGGTGATGGACGATCATCCCGTCACCTGCACGCCCGAAACCGAGGTCAACGAAGTGCGTCGCATCATGCTGGAGCACCATGTGCGCTACCTGCCCGTGCTCGACAGCCGCACGTTGATGGGCGTGATTTCCTTCTACGATGTGGCCAAAGCCGTGTTGGAAGATCAAAGTTTCGAAAACAAGATGCTCAAGGCGTACATTCGCGACTGGCCGGAAGAAAAGGCCAACGAAGACTGATCTGCGCGATCTCTTTACCGCATTCATGAAACCCGCCCGCCGTTGCGAGCGGGTTTTTTTGTTGAACCAACAGCCTCCTGCCGATGAGCCAATCGAGCCAGTTTTCCCTGCTGAAGCAGCGTCGTTTTGCACCGTTTTTCTGGACCCAGTTCCTGGGCGCGATGAACGACAACGTTTTCAAGGTGGCGTTTTCCTCGCTGGTCACGTACCACGCCGCGCTGTTCGGCAATGCTGACCCGGCTTCGGCGGCGTTTCTGATCTCTGCGATCTTTATTGCGCCGTTTGTGCTGCTATCGGCCACCAGCGGACAGATTGCCGATCGCATGGACAAGGCGCGGCTGATCCGATTGGTCAAGACGTTGGAAATCGCCATCATGGCGATCGGCTGCGCGGGTTTTGCGCTGCGCCACGTTGAACTGCTCTACCTGTGCACGTTCCTGATGGGCGTGCATTCGACGCTGTTCGGGCCGGTGAAGTACGCGTATCTACCGCAGCATCTGCAATCGACGGAACTGGTGGGCGGCAACGGGCTGGTGGAAATGGGCACCTTCGTTGCCATCCTGATCGGCACCATCGGCGGTGGCGAGCTGGCCAATTACACGCGCAACGGCGAGCTGATCGGTCCGATGTTCACGGGCATCGCATGCATTGTCATTGCCGTGGCCGGCTGGCTGACCGCGCGTGGTGTGCCGGTGTCGCCGGCGTCGCAGCCGGACTTGCGCATCAACTGGAACCCGATCTCCGAGACTTGGCGCAACCTGAAGCTGGCAGGCAACCAGCGCGCAGTGTTCCTGAGCCTGATGGGCATTTCGTGGCTCTGGTTCGTGGGCGCGACGTTCCTGACATCGTTCTTTGCCTTTGCGCGTAACGTGCTTGGCGGCGATCAGAACGTTGTGACGCTGCTGCTGGCCGTGTTTTCGGTCGGCATCGGGTTGGGGTCGGTGCTGTGCGAAAAGCTCTCGGGGCGCAGGGTGGAAATCGGCTTGGTGCCGTTTGGCTCGATCGGCATGACGGTGTTTGCAGTGGATCTGTACTTTGCGTCGCACGCCGAGGCATTGGTTGCTCACGACGTGCTGACGGGCATTTCCGGCTTCCTGCAGAACCACCGTCATTGGCGTGTGCTGGCTGACCTGTTCCTGCTGGCAATGTTTGGCGGCTTCTACAGCGTGCCGTTGTACGCGTTGATCCAGAGCCGCTGTGAACCGACGCACCGCGCGCGCATCATTGCCGCCAACAACATCCTCAACGCGCTGTTCATGATCGCCTCAGCAGTGCTGGCGATGGTGCTCACGCGTGCCGGGTTCACGATCCCGCAGTTGTTCCTCGTTACCGGCATCCTCAACGCCGTGGTGGCGATCTACATCTACACGCTGGTGCCGGAATTCCTGATCCGCTTTGTGATGTGGCTGCTGATCCATACCGTTTACCGCGTGAAGGTGGAGGGCTCGGAGCAGATTCCCGATGAAGGCCCATGCCTGCTGGTCTGCAACCACGTGAGCTTCGTCGATGCCGTGGTGGTGGGCGCGTTCGTGCGCCGCCCCGTGCGTTTCGTGATGGACCACCGCATCTTCAAGGTGCCGGTGCTGTCGTGGTTCTTCCGCACGGTCAAGGCGATTCCGATTGCGCCGATGCATGAAGACCCGGAGATGCTCAAGCGCGCCTACGACACGATTGCCGCGGCGCTGGCGGAAGGCGAGGTCGTCTGCATCTTCCCCGAAGGCAAGATCACTGCCACGGGCGAGATGAACCCGTTCAAGGACGGCATGCGCCGCATCATCGAACGCACGCCCGTACCGGTGGTGCCGATGGCGCTACGTGGCCTCTGGGGCAGCTTTTTCTCCCGTAAGGGCGGGGCGGCGATGTCGCGCCCGTTCCGTCGCGGTTTCCTCAACAGGCTGGAGCTGTGCATCGGCACGCCGGTGCCGGCGCATGCCGTATCGCCGGAAGCGATGCAGGCCGCCGTGCTGGCGCTGCGCGGCGAGCGGCTCTAGCGCGTGGCGGGCCTCCGGACTTCGATACACTGCCGGTCGGCCTGCAATCGGCCTTCATGCGTTTTTTCTGACCTCCAACTCTCCCGTTACCTGCCATGAAACACGTTTCCCCGCTGCTGTGCGCTTCGTTGCTTGCCCTGGCTGCCGCTACCGCGCAAGCCGCATCGCCGGCATCTGAGACGCTGCCCTCCGGTGTGATCGTCCAGACGCTGACCAAGGGCACTGGCCCGTCGCCCAAGGCCAGCGACACGGTCAATGTGCACTACCGTGGCACGCTCACCAACGGTACCGAGTTCGACAGCTCCTACAAGCGCGGTCAGCCGATCTCGTTCCCGCTGAATCGCGTGATTCCGTGCTGGACCGAAGGCGTGCAGAAGATCCAGGTAGGCGGTAAGGCTAAGCTGACGTGCCCGGCAGCCACCGCTTACGGCGAACGCGGCGTGCCCGGCACGATTCCGCCCAATTCCACGCTGAACTTTGAGGTCGAACTGCTCGGTATCGGCGGCTGACCAAAGGGCCGATAGATCGGCCTTACAATAGCGTTTTCCTGATGTTTTGCGCCGCGGCAGTCGCGGCGCCTTCCTGAGCACGATCATGTCTGGCAATACCCTGGGCCTGCTGTTTTCCGTCACCACCTTCGGCGAGTCGCATGGCCCGGCCATCGGCGCTGTCATCGACGGCTGCCCGCCCGGCATGACGCTGTCGGCAGAAGACATCCAGCCCGATCTGGACCGTCGCAAACCCGGCACATCGCGCCACGTCACGCAGCGCAAGGAAGAGGACCTCGTCGAGATCCTGTCCGGCGTGTACGAAGGCAAGACCACGGGCACCCCGATTTGCCTGCTGATCCGCAATACCGATCAGCGCAGCAAGGATTACAGCAACATCGCCGAGACCTTCCGTCCCGGTCACGCCGATTACACGTACTGGCACAAATACGGCGTCCGCGACCCGCGCGGCGGCGGCCGTTCTTCCGCACGTTTGACGGCGCCGACGGTGGCTGCGGGTGCCGTCGCCAAGAAGTGGCTGCGTGAGAAGTTCGGTATCGAAATCCACGGCTTCATGTCGCAGCTGGGCGATATTCACATCCCGTTCATGAACTGGAACGAGGTGCCGAACAACCCGTTCTTCGCGCCGAATGCCGAGATCGTTCCCGAGCTGGAAACCTACATGGATGCACTGCGCAAGGACGGCGATTCCGTCGGCGCGCGCATTGAAGTGGTGGCCACTGGCGTGCCGGTCGGCTGGGGTGAGCCGCTGTTCGATCGCCTGGATGCCGATATCGCGCACGCGATGATGGGCCTGAACGCGGTGAAGGGCGTTGAGATTGGCGCCGGGTTCCACGCAGTCAGCCAGCGCGGCTCCGAACATGGCGATGAGCTGACGCCGGAAGGCTTCGTCGGCAACAATGCCGGCGGCATCCTGGGTGGGATTTCGACGGGGCAGGACATCTCCGTGTCGCTGGCGATCAAGCCGACGTCGAGCATTCGCACGCCGCGCCGTTCGATCGACAAGGCGGGTGATCCGGCGGTGGTGGAAACGTTCGGTCGTCATGACCCGTGCGTTGGCATCCGTGCCACGCCGATCGCCGAGGCGCTGCTCGCGCTGGTGCTGATCGACCACGCGCTGCGCCATCGCGCGCAATGCGGAGATGTGTCGGTCGAGACGCCGGCCATCGCGGCAAAAGCTTCCTGAATCGATTCGCTCAGGCAACAAAAAAGACGGCTTCAAGCCGTCTTTTTTGTTGGGCGCTCGCCCGGTACTTACATGCCGACGTAGTTCGGCCCGCCGCCGCCTTCCGGCGTGACCCACACGATGTTCTGTGTCGGGTCCTTGATATCGCATGTCTTGCAATGCACGCAGTTCTGCGCGTTGATCTGCAGACGCTCGGTGCCTTCGTCGCTCTTGACGAACTCATACACGCCAGCCGGGCAGTAACGCTGCTCGGGGCCGGCAAACTGCGTCAGGTTGATGCGCGTCGGAACGGTCGGATCCTTCAGCGTCAGGTGGGCCGGCTGGTTCTCTTCGTGGTTCGTGTTCGAGATGAACACCGACGACAGGCGATCGAACGTGATCTTGCCGTCCGGCTTCGGATACTCGATCTTCGGGCATTCCGATGCCGGCTTGAGCGACTGGTTATCCGATTTCGTGCCGTGCAGCGTCCACGGCGGGTTGCTGACGCCAATCTTGGGCAGCAGCCATTGCTCGATGCCGGTCATGATCTTGCCCAGCGTCGGGCTCTTCTTGAACCACAGCTTGAAGTTGCGCGACTGGTCCAGTTCTTCCTTCAGCCAGCTCTGTTCGAAGGCGGCGGGGTAAGCCGACAGCTCGTCAGCGGAACGGCCGGCCGTCACGGCTTCGAACACGGCTTCACCGCACATCATGCCGCTCTTGATGGCCGCGTGGCTGCCCTTGATGCGTGCCGCGTTCAGATAACCGGCGTCGCAACCCACCAGCGCGCCACCCGGGAACACGGTTTTCGGCAGCGCTTGCGGCGTGCCGTTGTTGATGGCGCGGGCGCCGTAGCCGATGCGCTTGCCGCCCTCGATGTGCGCACGGATGGCCGGGTGGGCCTTCCAGCGCTGCATTTCTTCGAACGGGCTCATCCACGGGTTCTTGTAGTCCAGCCCGATCACGAAGCCGAGCGTGACCTTGTTGTCTTCCAGGTGATACAGGAAGCCACCGCCAAAGGTGTCATCTTCCATCGGCCAGCCGGCAGTGTGCACGACGAGGCCGGGTTTGGCCTTGGCCGGGTCGATCTCCCAGAGTTCCTTGATGCCGATGGCGAAGGTCTGCGGGTCTTTGCCGGCGTTGAGCTTGAACTTCTCCAGCAACTGGCGGCCCAGATGGCCGCGCGCGCCTTCCGCGAAGATGGTGTATTTGCCGAGCAGTTCCATGCCGAGCTGGAAATTCTCGGTCGGCTCGCCGTCTTTGCCGATGCCCATGTTGCCGGTGGCCACGCCGCGCACCGCACCCTTGTCGTCGTAAAGCACTTCTGCGGCAGCAAAACCGGGGAAGATCTCCACGCCCAGCGCTTCGGCCTGCGTGGCCATCCACTTCACCACGTTCGATAGCGAGACGACGTAGCAGCCGTCATTGTGGAAGTTGCGCGGCACGAGCCAGTCGGGCGTACGCTTGGCGTCGGTCTCGCTCAGGAAGAGCACGTCGTCGCCGGTGACGGCCTGGTTGAGGGGGGCGCCGTCGGCCTTCCAGTTCGGGAGGAGTTCGTTGATGGCGCGCGGGTCCATCACCGCGCCCGAAAGAATGTGTGCACCCGGCTCGGAACCCTTCTCCAGCACGACAACGGACACGTCCTTGCCCGTCTCGGCAGCCAGTTGCTTGATGCGAATCGCTGTCGCCAGGCCGGCGGGGCCGCCGCCAACGACAACGACGTCATACTCCATGGACTCTCGCGGGCCGTATTGTTCGAGGAGCTGTTGCTGGTTCATAAGTGTCTCTTCGCTTGTAGGGCGTTTGCTTATTGGTATGACGGATTGCTGCATTAGAATTTTCCGCATTGTCCGGGACACGCCCGGATGCGGCAAGGGAAATTTCTGAACGATCGTTCGATTTTTTGCTAAGCTGCGCCCAAATCACATGCCGGTGCTGCTTCGGAGCAGCCCGGCGCATGTCGAACCAACACACGGGGAACACGCATCATGGGTTTGTCGATCAATTTGGAAGGCAAAGTCGCGCTGATCACGGGCGCGTCAAGCGGCCTGGGCGCGCGTTTCGCGCACACGCTGGCGGCCGCCGGCGCAAAGGTCGTGCTGGCCTCGCGCCGTGTCGAGCGCCTGAAAGAACTGCGTGCCGACATCGAATCGAAGGGCGGCAGCGCCCACGTCATCCGGCTGGACGTGACTGATCCGGACAGCATCCGATCGGCCATCGCCCACGCTGAAACCGAAGCCGGCACGATCGACATCCTAGTCAACAATTCGGGCGTTTCAACCACGCAGCGCATGGTGGACGTTACGCCGGACGACTTCGATTTCGTATTCGATACCAACACGCGTGGCGCCTTCTTTGTGGCACAAGAAACGGCCAAACGCATGATTGCGCGGGCAAAGGGCGCCGAGAAGAACGGCTCGCCGCTGCCGCAGTCGCGCATCGTCAACATCGCATCGGTGGCAGGGCTGAAGGTGCTGTCGCAGATTGGCGTGTATTGCATGAGCAAGGCGGCCGTGGTGCACATGACCAAGGCCATGGCGCTGGAGTGGGGGCGTTATGGCATCAATACCAACGCGATTTGCCCGGGGTATATCGATACCGAAATCAATCATCATCATTGGGAAACCGAGCCTGGCCAGAAGCTGGTGCAGATGCTGCCGCGCAAGCGTGTCGGTAAGCCGGAAGACCTGGATGGGCTGATTCTGCTGCTGGCGTCGGATCAGTCGGACTTCATCAACGGTGCCGTTATCAACGCCGACGACGGCATGGTGTAAGGCGCTGGGGCTTAGTGCCCCATCAGCCGCTGCACAAGTTCGAGCGAGGTGTTGGCGGCGTACTTCTTCATCAACCGCGCGCGGTAGATTTCGACCGTGCGCGGGCTGATTTCCAACTGTTTGCCGATCTGTTTGCTGGTTTTGCCTTCGACCAGTTGCGCGGCGATGTCGCGTTCGCGCGGCGTGAGCGCTGCTGTAACGGGGCGATGTGCAGACAGATCTTCGAACGTCCAGATGCCTTCGCCCAGCGGCTTGGCGCGGTCTAGCGCCCGGCCCGTGACGTGGCACCAGAACAGCTCGCCATTGGCGCGCTTCATGATGCGTTCGTCCGAATAGCTGCCGCGCGCATTCATGACGGGGATGATGCGCGCGCCGGTGCGCTCGTATTCGTCGTGCGTTGGATAAAGCAGCTCGAAGGACTGCCCGATCATCGTCGTGCGCGCGTGGCCGAAGATGCGTGCCGCTTCGTCATTGACGTCGAGCATCACCCGCTCGCGGGACATCACCATGCCGACAGGGGCAAGCTGGAACGCAGTTTGGTAGTCGAGGGCGGGCATATGTATTCGTACGTATTGCTGCGTCGCGCGACGCTTGCGTATTCTCGCCAGATTGTATCGTTACTATTTTCCGGCGCTGCATCGCACAAACCCCAACTGTGTGATCGGTCAAAACCCTGCCGGATTTGTTGGACCACCAAGGAAGGAGCACGCATGAACAAAATCTTCGCCAGCGCGAGCGAGGCGCTCGCGGGCGTCGTCAAGGACGGCCAGACCATCGCCGTGGGCGGCTTCGGCCTGTGCGGCATTCCGGAAGCGCTGATTGCCGCACTGCGCGATTCGGGCGTCAAGGGCCTGACATGCATCTCCAACAACGCGGGCGTTGACGGCTTTGGCCTGGGCCTGCTGCTGGAAACGCGCCAGATCAAGAAAATGATTTCGTCCTATGTGGGCGAGAACAAGGAGTTCGAGCGCCAGTACCTGGCTGGGGAACTCGAGCTGGAATTCACGCCGCAAGGCACGCTGGCAGAAAAGCTGCGCGCTGGCGGCGCCGGCATCCCGGCGTTCTTCACCAAGACCGGCGTCGGCACGCTGGTAGCCGAGGGCAAGGAGCTGCGCGAGTTTGACGGCGAGACGTACGTCATGGAACGCTCATTGGTACCCGATGTAGCGCTGGTGAAGGCGCAGGTGGCCGACAAGTCCGGCAACCTGCGTTTCAACCTGACCGCACGCAACTTCAACCCGGCTGCAGCCACCGCCGGCAAGATCTGCATCGTTGAAGTCGAAGAGATCGTTGAAGTGGGCGATTTGGCACCGGACGACATTCATCTGCCTGGCATCTACGTGCACCGCATCGTGCTTAATGCCACGCCCGAGAAGCGCATCGAAAAGCGCACCATCCGAGCAGCCAACTAAGGAGACCGACATGGCCTGGACACAAGACCAAATGGCGGCGCGCGCTGCCCAGGAGTTGCAAGACGGCTTCTACGTCAACCTCGGAATCGGCATCCCGACGCTGGTTGCCAACCACACCGGCGACAAGGAAGTCTGGCTGCAAAGCGAAAACGGCATGCTCGGTATCGGCCCGTTCCCCACGGAAGACGAAGTTGACGCCGACCTGATCAACGCGGGCAAGCAGACTGTGACCACACTGCCCGGCAGCGCCATCTTCGGCAGCGACCAGAGCTTTGCAATGATTCGCGGCGGCAAGATCAACCTGTCGATTCTCGGCGCGATGCAGGTGAGCGAGACGGGCGATCTGGCCAACTGGATGATCCCCGGCAAGATGGTCAAGGGCATGGGCGGCGCAATGGACCTCGTGGCCGGCGTCAAGCGCGTGATCGTGCTGATGGAACATACCGCAAAGAAGAAGGATGGCACCGAAGATTTGAAGCTGCTGCCCAAGTGCACGCTGCCGCTGACGGGCGTGGGCGTGGTTGATCGCATCATTACGGACCTCGGCGTGATCGACGTGACCGAGCAGGGCCTGAAGTTGGTTGAAACCGCGCCGGGCGTTTCGCGTGAAGAGATCCAAGCCAAGACTGGCGTCAACCTGCTGTAATTCGGAGACCGCAATGCTGCAAGGAAAAACCGCCCTCGTTACGGGCTCGACCAGCGGGATCGGTCTGGGTATCGCCTGTTCGCTGGCCGCGCAGGGCGCCAACATCATCATGAACGGCTTTGGCGATGTGGAAGCGCCCAAGGCGCAGATCGCGGCGGCAGGCAAGAACGCCATCCGTATCGGATACCACGGCGCCGACATGAGCAAGCCGGCTGAGATCGAGGCAATGTTCGCCTATGCCGACGCGGAGTTCGGCGGCGTGGACATCCTCGTCAACAACGCCGGCATCCAGTACGTGGCTAACGTCGAGGATTTCCCGACAGAGCGCTGGGATGCCATCATCGCCATCAACCTCACCTCGGCTTTCCACACGACGCGGCTTGCTGTGCCGGGCATGAAGCGCAAGAACTGGGGCCGTATCATCAACGTCGCTTCGGCGCATGGGTTGGTGGCTTCGGCGCAGAAGTCGGCGTATGTGGCGGCCAAGCACGGGATCGTCGGGTTCACCAAATCAGTGGCGCTGGAGACGGCGCAGACGGGTATCACGTCCAACGCGATCTGTCCGGGCTGGGTGCTGACGCCCCTGGTGCAGAAGCAGATCGACGCGCGTGCTGAGAAGGATGGCCTGTCCGCGCTCGAAGCGAAGAAGGATCTGTTGATGGAAAAGCAGCCTTCGGGCGAGTTCGTTACGCCCGATCAACTTGGCGCGCTGGCGGTGTTCCTGTGCAGCGATGCGGCGGAGCAGGTGCGGGGCGTCGCGTGGAACATGGATGGTGGCTGGGTCGCGCAGTAAGCCGATCTGCTTCTGAAAAAGCCTCGCTCCGGCGGGGCTTTTTTGTTTTTGATGACAGCGCATGTCTGCTGCGCCGCCGCATGCCCGCGGGGCCGCGTACAATCAGGCTTCGCTGTCTCCGTCATTCACGTGTAGGAGTTGTTCATGCCAGTTTCGCCGCGCCTTGCCTTCGTGCAATGCCTGAGCCCGTCCGGCTTGCATCGGATGGCGTATCACGAGTGGGGCGATGCACAGAATCCGCGTGTGCTGGTTTGCGTGCATGGCCTGTCGCGCACGGGGCGCGATTTCGACGTACTGGCGCAGGCGCTGTGCAATGACTATCGCGTCATCTGCCCCGATGTGGTGGGCCGCGGGCGCTCCGATTGGCTGGCCGATCCGAAGGGCTATGTGCTACCGCAATACGCGTCCGACATGGTCACGCTGCTCGCGCGAGTAAATGCGGAGTCCGTCGATTGGTTCGGTACCTCGATGGGCGGCCTGATCGGCATCGGTTTGGCAGGTTTGCCGAAATCGCCGATTCGCAAGCTGCTGCTCAACGATGTGGGCCCGCGCGTGACGGAATCGTCGTTGACGCGCATCGGTGCTTACCTGGGCCTGAACGTCCGCTTCAAGACCTTTGATGAAGGGCTGACGTACCTCAAGACAATCAGCGCTTCATTTGGTCCCCACACGCCGGAGCAATGGCGTGAACTGAATACCGCGATCCTGAAACCCCAGGGCGGCGAATGGATTCTGCATTACGATCCGCGCCTGGCCGAGCCTTTCAAGAACACCACGCCGGAAATGATCGCCGCTGGCGAAGCTACGCTGTGGAAACTGTTCGAGGCGATTCCCGGCGAGGTGCTGGTGGTGCGCGGTGCGCATTCTGATTTGCTCACGCGCGAGACCGTCGAGGCCATGATGCAACGCGGCCAACATGTGAACACGGTGGAAATTCCCGATGTGGGCCATGCGCCGACTTTCATCCAGCCGGATCAGGTGGCGATCGCCCGCAAGTTCTTCCTCGGTCAATGACCGTTTGTCCGACCCCATTCGATTTGCAAGATGAGCACTGAACTGAAGCGTTACAACGTCGAACATCGTTATTCCGACGCGGCCGTCTACAACGGCGTCGTCTACGTGGCGGGCCAGGTGCCCGAGACCACGCTGGACGCCGGCATTGCCGAGCAGACGGCGGAAGTGCTCGCCATCATTGATCGCGTGCTGGCCGCCAACGACAGCGACAAGACGCGCATCCTGATGTGCCAGATATTCCTGAAAGACATCGGCGAGATTGGCGAGATGAATAAGGTGTGGGACCAATGGGTCGCCGCCGATTCCAAGAACTCGCCGCCGCGCGCCACCGTTGAGGCTGCGCTGGCCAATCCGAAGTACCGCATCGAAATCGTCGTGACGGCCGCACAGAAAAGCTGAGCCCGTCGCGCAACAGGCCAGACGCAAGCAGGACGCATCATGGAGAACAAGACCGAACGGCCGGCCGAGGGGTCCGGATCGGCGGCAGAGCAGGTCGCACGAGCGATCGAATATCTCGCGGCCAACGCCGTAGACAGCGTCACGCTGACCGGCGAGCCGCTGGAGTCGCACGCGCGCGGCACGATCGCCATCCTTGAAGGGCTGCGTGTCGATACGCCGTCGTTGCAGGCCGCAGCGCTGTTTCTGTTGCCCACGCTGGCAATGGACAACGAAAAGGCGCTCGAGCCCGCGTTCGGTGCCGAGGTTGTCAAGCTCGTGCACGACGTGCGGCAACTGCTGCGCATTGGCGCGATTGCCGGTCTCGCCAGCCCGACCGATGCCGGCATCACGCGCAAGAACGAAGCCGAAGCGCGCCGCGCGCAAGTCGAGGCATTGCGCAAGATGTTGCTGGCTTTCGCGCAGGATATTCGCGTGGTGCTGATCCGGCTGGCGTCGCGGCTGCAATCACTGCGCTGGCTTGCGCAGACGAAACGTCCGGCGCCGGAAGGCATGGCGCGCGAGACGCTGGATATCTACGCACCGCTGGCTAACCGCCTGGGTATCTGGCAGCTCAAGTGGGAGCTTGAGGATCTGGGTTTTCGCTTTGAGGATCCCGACACTTACAAGCGCATTGCCCGCCTGCTGGATGAAAAGCGCATCGAGCGCGAGAAGTTTATCGGCCAGGCCATCGCGCAATTGCAAAAGACGTTGCACGACGCCGGCATTCAGGCGGAGGTAAGCGGCCGGCCCAAGCACATCTACAGCATCTGGAAAAAGATGCGCGGCAAGGAACTCGACTTTGCCGATCTGTACGACGTGCGCGCCTTCCGCGTCATCGTCGACGACATCAAGGATTGCTATACGGTGCTCGGTTTCGTGCACCACATGTGGCAGCCGATCCCGAAGGAGTTTGACGACTACATCTCGCGTCCGAAAGCTAACGGCTACATGTCGCTGCACACGGTGGTGATCGGCGACGACGGCCGCGCGCTCGAAGTGCAGATCCGCACGCGCGAGATGCACCACTTTGCCGAGTACGGCGTGGCCGCGCACTGGCGCTACAAGGAGGCGGGCAACAAGGGCTATGCCGGCCAGTTCTCCGCCAGCGAGCGCTACGACGAGAAAATCGCCTGGCTTCGCCAATTGCTCGCCTGGAAGGATGACGCCGAGCACATCGTCGCGCACGAGGATTCCCCGTGGGAGCAACTCAAGCACACCGAGCTGGATGATCACATTTACGTGCTGACACCGCAGGCGCGCGTGATCGCGTTGCCGCAAGGTGCAACGCCGGTCGACTTCGCCTACTACCTGCACAGTGATCTCGGCCACCGCTGCCGCGGCGCGCGCGTCGACGGCGCGATGGTGCCGCTGAATACGCCGCTCAAGAACGGCCAGACTGTCGAGATCGTCACCGTCAAGCAGGGCGGGCCGTCGCGCGATTGGCTGAACACCGAGCTGCACTATCTCGTCAGCCCGCGTGCCCGCACGAAAGTGCGCGCGTGGTTCAACGCGATGGAGCTGGAAGAGACGCTTGCGCAGGGCCGTGCGCTCATCGACAAGACGCTGCAGCGCGAAGGCAAGACCGCCGTCAACCTGGAAGAGCTGGCCGCCAAGCTCGGCTACAAGACGCCGGACGATCTCTACGCTGTGGTCGCCAAGGACGAGCTGAGCCTGCGTCGCATCGAGGCAGTTTTGCGCTCTGATGGGGCACCGCCGCCCGCGCCCGTCGACGATGAAGCGGCCATTACCAAGAAGAGCCGCGCCACCAGCGTGGCTCGTGGCGCCAAGAGCGGCGTATTGGTGGTGGGCGTCGACTCGCTCCTTACGCAGATGTCGCGCTGCTGCAAGCCGGCGCCGCCTGACCCGATCGTGGGCTTTGTCACGCGCGGGCGCGGCGTATCGATTCACCGGCAGAGCTGTGCGACGTTCCAGCAGCTTGCCGCGCGCGCCCCTGGCCGTGTGATCCAGACGGAGTGGGGCCAACGCAGCGATTCGGTCTATCCGATCGACATCCAGGTCGAGGCCCTGGACCGGCAGGGCTTGTTGCGCGACATCTCGGAAATCCTCTCGCGCGAGAAGATCAACGTGACCGGCGTGCGCACGCTGTCGAGCAAGGGCGTCGCAAAAATGCAGTTCACCGCGGAGGTGTCAGAGGCGACACAACTGCAGCGCGCGCTGACTTTGATCGAAGAAGTGCAGGGGGTATTGACAGCCCGAAGGAAGTGACGGTATAGTCTTGTTCTTCGGCAGGCTCGTAGCTCAGCTGGTTAGAGCACCACCTTGACATGGTGGGGGTCGTTGGTTCGAGTCCAATCGAGCCTACCAACGCATTTAGCAGGACGCGTCGGGTAGGGTGTCCAAGCCGTCATCCTCGTAATTCCCGGGTTTGTCCCGTACAACTGAACACAAGGCGAAATATGATTCAGGCACCGCGAACTACAACCGCTTCGGAGCGACAGTAGTCAAGGTGCGTTTTTCGCCCTTTGCGGTCTGCCCAAGCGGTAGATGACGCAAATGAAAACGCGGCCTTGGCCGCGTTTTTTTTCGTCCGCAGTTTCGTGTCACGCGTGGCGATCAAGCTGAAAGCGCTTCGAAGCATTCGATTCGACAACCTGCTGCGCTGACTTGGCGTGGCGCACGACAGAATAACGACCGCTGTGCATCTCTGAAACCTGAAATGCGCAACGGTGACTCCACAGGAGCAAGCATGATCGCAATCACGTTGCCGGATGGTTCCCGGCGTGAGTTTCCCGGCCCGGTGACGGTCGCAGAAGTGGCGCAAAGCATCGGTGCAGGCTTGGCCAAGGCAGCCCTTGCGGGCCGCGTGGACGGCCAGATGGTCGACACGAGCTACACGATCGACCGCGATGCCAAGCTCGCCATCATCACCGACAAGGACGCCGACGGCGTCGACGTGATCCGTCACTCTACGGCCCACTTGCTGGCTTACGCCGTCAAGGAGTTGTACCCGGACGCGCAGGTCACCATCGGCCCGGTCATCGAGAACGGTTTCTACTACGACTTCGCCTACAAGCGCCCCTTCACGCCCGACGACCTCGTCGCCATCGAAAAGAAGATGACGGAGCTCGCCAAGAAGGACGAGAAGGTCACGCGTGAAGTGCTGAGCCGCGACGAAGCCGTCAAGCTGTTCCAAGGCATGGGCGAAAAGTACAAGGCCGAGATCATTGCCTCCATTCCTGAGGATCAGGAAATTGGTCTGTACCGCGAAGGCAATTTCGTAGATCTCTGCCGCGGCCCGCACGTGCCGTCCACGGGCAAACTCAAGGTCTTCAAGCTGATGAAGGTGGCTGGCGCCTACTGGCGCGGCGACCACAACAACGAGATGCTCCAGCGCATCTATGGCACGGCCTGGGCCAAGAAGGAAGACCAGGAAGCCTACCTGCACATGCTGGAGGAGGCTGAAAAGCGCGACCATCGCAAGCTCGGCCGTGAGCTGGACCTCTTCCATATCGACGAATACTCGCCCGGCACGGTGTTCTGGCATCCGAAGGGCTGGACGCTCTGGCAGGAGATCGAGCAGTACATGCGCCGTGTGTATCGCGAGAACGGCTACCGGGAGGTGAAGGGTCCGCAGATTCTCGACAAGACGTTGTGGGAGAGGACCGGCCACTGGGACAAGTACCGCGAGAACATGTTCATCACGGAATCGGAAAAGCGCGAATACGCGCTCAAGCCGATGAACTGCCCTGGCCACATCCTCATCTACAAACAGGGGATCAAGAGCTATCGCGATCTGCCGCTGCGCTTCGGTGAATTCGGTGCCTGCCACCGCAACGAGCCTTCGGGCGGCTTGCACGGCATCATGCGCGTGCGCGGCTTCACGCAGGACGACGGCCACATCTTCTGCACGGAAGACATGATCCAGGCCGAGGTGACGGCGTTTACGACGTTGCTGCAGAAGGTCTACAAGGATTTCGGCTTTACCGAGATTCTCTACAAGCTGTCGACGCGGCCGGACAAGCGCATCGGCACCGAAGAAAGCTGGGATCGCGCCGAAGCCGCATTGGCCGAAGGTTTGCGTGCCTCGGGTTGCGAGTTCGAGTATCTGCCAGGCGAGGGTGCGTTCTACGGTCCGAAGATCGAATATGTGCTTAAGGATGCGCTTGGTCGTCAATGGCAATGCGGCACGATTCAGGTCGACCCCAACCTGCCGGAACGCTTGGATGCCGAGTTTGTTGGCGAAGATGGCGCGCGCCATCGCCCCATCATGCTGCACCGAGCCATTGTCGGCAGCCTAGAGCGCTTTATCGGTATCTTGATCGAGCAATATGCCGGAGCGCTGCCGACGTGGCTTTCACCCGTGCAGGTCGCGGTGCTCAGCATCACCGATGCGCACGCCGAATACGCACAATCCGTTGCGCAATCCCTGCAAAAACAAGGATTTAGGGCGATCGTCGATTTGCGGAATGAGAAGATTGGGTATAAAATCCGCGAGCATTCCGTGCAGAAGGTCCCATACCAGGTTGTGGTTGGCGACAAAGAGCGGGATGAAAATCAGGTGGCCGTGCGTGCCCGTGGCAACGTCGATCTAGGCTCCATGCCGGTGTCGGCGTTCGTTGAGCGACTGCAGAACGATCTCGCCAACAAGTCATGAGCTGGGCACGGCCTGTTTTTTTGATTCTTCGAGGACATCAACATCGCTACTGACAAATCTTCTCACCGCCTCAACCGCGAGATCACCGCGCCGGAAGTCCGGCTAACCGGGGTTGATAATGAGGCGCTCGGCATCGTCAAACTGTTCGACGCGCTGCGTCTGGCAGAAGAGAAGGACGTCGACTTGGTCGAGATCGCGCCGACTGCAACGCCGCCAGTCTGCCGCCTGATGGACTATGGCAAGTTTAGGTATTCGGAGCAGAAGAAGGCTCACGAGGCCAAGCTGAAGCAGAAGGTCATCCAGGTGAAGGAAGTCAAATTCCGCCCTGGTACCGACGACAACGACTACGGCGTCAAGCTGCGCAACGCAACGCGCTTCCTTGAGGATGGCGACCGGGTAAAGGTTACCTTGCGCTTCCGCGGCCGCGAAATGGCTCACCAGGAACTCGGCATGCGTGTGCTGGAACGTATCAAGTCTGACCTGGAGGAATTCGGTCAGGTTGAGCAGATGCCGAAGATGGAAGGTCGCCAGGCAGTGATGATGTTGGCGCCCAAGAAGAAAAAGTAATGCAGCGGCGGCCGGGCGATTCCGGCTGCGCTGAGCAGGTTCCAGACGGAAACGTCGGAAGACGCGGCAGGTGTCAAAGCCTGCCGCGATACAACAAGTGAGCCCGGGTCTTGCAAGTGTCGGCGCCAGCCGTCCACCTGGCTTCATGTCAAAAACGGAGTTGTTCCATGCCGAAGATGAAGACGAAGAAAAGCGCCTCCAAGCGCTTTACTGCCCGTCCTGGTGGCACGATCAAACGTGGCCAAGCCTTCAAGCGTCACATCCTGACCAAGAAGACCACCAAGAACAAGCGTCACCTGCGCGGTACCGAGGGCGTCCATGAGACGAACCTGAAGTCCGTTCGCGCAATGATGCCGTACGCCTAACCCTAACTAACTACGAAAGGAGCATTTCATGCCTCGAGTAAAACGTGGGGTCACAGCGCGGGCCCGTCATAAGAAGGTTATCAGCGCAGCCAAGGGTTACCGCGGCCGCCGCAATAACGTCTATCGCATCGCCAAGCAGGCGGTCATGCGTGCTGGCCAGTACGCTTACCGCGATCGTCGCAACAAGAAGCGCGTGTTCCGCGCTCTCTGGATTGCACGTATCAACGCAGGCGCACGCGAGCATGGTCTGACCTACAGCAAGTTCATGAACGGCCTGAAGAAGGCGTCCATCGAGCTGGACCGCAAGGTGCTGTCGGACATGGCCATTCACGACAAGGTGGCTTTTGCTGCCATCGTGAACCAGGTGAAAGCCAACGTCGCCTGAATTGGATTGGCCGGGCAGGCCGCTGGAATTGCCCAGTAAGTTTGCCGGCTGATCACCCTGACGGGGCTCTCACCGAGCCCCGTTTTTTATTCCGCGCATTTCGCGGACCCGAATCCCCCCGAATTTTTTCGCTCGCCTTCCCATGTCACTGGATCTGGATCAAGTCGTCGTCGATGCCCAAAACGCGTTTGCCTCCGTGGAGGACAACGCCTCGCTGGAAAACGAGAAGGCGCGCTTTCTCGGTAAGTCCGGCGTGCTGACCGACTTGCTCAAAGGCTTGGGCAAGCTCGATCCGGAGACGCGCAAATCTGAGGGCGCGCGCATCAACCAAGCCAAGAGCCGTGTTGAGGAGGCGCTGAACGCCCGCCGCCAGGCGCTGGCTGATGCGCTGATGAACGCCCGCCTTGCAGCCGAGGCGATCGACGTAACGCTGCCCGGCCGCGACGTGGCCGAAGGCAGTCTGCACCCGGTGATGAATACCTGGGAGCGGGTCGCCAAGATTTTCGGTTCGATCGGTTTCGATGTGGCTGACGGCCCCGAAATCGAATCGGACTGGATGAACTTCACGGCGCTGAACAACCCGGACAACCATCCGGCGCGCTCGATGCAGGACACGTTCTACATCGACGGTCGCGACAGCGAAGACAAGCTCCTGCTGCTGCGCACGCACACCAGCCCGATGCAAGTGCGCTATGCCCGCATGCACGTCGAGAAGTACAAGCACCTCGATCGCATCCCGCCGATCAAGGTGATAGCCCCGGGCCGCACGTACCGCGTCGACAGCGATGCCACGCACTCGCCGATGTTCCATCAGGTCGAAGGCCTCTGGATTGCAGACAACATCAGCTTTGCTGATCTGAAGGGCGTCTATACCGATTTCCTGCGCAATTTCTTCGAGCGCGACGACATCCAGGTGCGTTTCCGCCCGTCGTATTTCCCGTTCACCGAGCCGTCGGCCGAGATTGACATGGCGTTCGGCAACGGCAAATGGCTGGAGATTTCCGGTTCCGGCCAGGTGCACCCGACCGTGGTACGCAACATGGGCCTGGACCCCGAGCGCTACATCGGCTTCGCGTTCGGCTCTGGCCTGGAGCGCCTGACGATGCTGCGTTATGGCATCAACGACCTGCGCCTGTTCTTCGAGGGCGACGTGCGTTTCCTGCGTCAGTTCGCATAAAGGCCGTTTGCTGTTTTGTCGCCCCGTTAATCGAATTCTCTTTCCTGTCGCGCCATGCAATTTCCGGAATCCTGGCTTCGCAGTTTCGTCAATCCGTCGATCACCACGGATGAACTCTCCCATCGCCTGACGATGGCTGGCCTCGAAGTCGAAGAGGTCGACCCCGTTGCGCCGCCGTTCTCGCAGATCGTTGTCGGCCATGTGGTCGAGGTGAACAAGCACCCGGATGCCGATCGCCTTAACGTGTGTAAAGTCGATGCGGGTACGGGCGAGTTGCTGCAGATCGTCTGCGGCGCGCCGAACGTGTCGGTCGGCATCAAGGTGCCGTGCGCGATGGTTGACGCCGAGCTGCCGCCTGGCGAGGATGGCAAGCCGTTCAAGATCAAGATCGGCAAGCTGCGTGGCGTGGAGAGCTACGGCATGCTGTGTTCGGCGCGCGAGCTGAAGCTGTCGGAAGACCACGGCGGCCTCCTGATCCTGCCGGAAGACACGCCGGTGGGCGAAGACATCCGCAAGGTGCTCGATCTGGACGACCAGATCTTCATCATCAAACTCACGCCCAACAAGGCGGACTGCCTGTCGATCCACGGCGTGGCACGTGAAGTTTCCGCTTTGACGGGCGCGCCGATCACCATGCCGTCGATGGCACCCGTTGCGGTGGCGCTGGCTGACAAGCTGCCCGTCAAGGTTGAGGCGCCGGACCTGTGCGGTCGCTTTTCTGGTCGCATCATCCGCGGCGTGAACGCCCATGCGAAGACGCCGGCCTGGATGGTCTCGCGCATCGAGCGCGCGGGCATGCGCAGCGTGTCGGCGCTGGTCGATATCTCGAACTACGTGATGCTGGAGCTGGGCCGTCCGTCGCACGTGTTCGACCTGGACAAGATCCACGGCGGCCTGACGGTGCGCTGGGGCAAGGCCGGCGAAGCGCTGAAGCTGCTCAATGGCGACACCATCACCGTCGACGAAAAGGTCGGCGTGATCTCGGACGAGCAGGCCATCGAAAGCCTCGCCGGCATCATGGGCGGTGACAAGACGGCCGTCACGCTCGATACACAGAACATCTACGTCGAAGCCGCATTCTGGTGGCCGGAAGCCATCCAGGGCCGTGCACGCCGCTACAACTTCTCGACCGATGCCGGTCATCGCTTCGAGCGCGGCGTTGATTACGCGACCACCGTTGAACACATCGAACGCATCAGTGCCCTGATCCTGGAAATCTGCGGCGGCCAAGCTGGCCCGATCGACGATCAGATCGTCAATCTGCCTAAGCGCGAACCGGTGCGCATGCGTGTCGCACGTGCCGCGCGTGTGCTCGGTATTCCGCTGTCGCACGACGTTGTGGCGGACGTCTTCAAGCGCCTCGGCCTCACGTTCAGCGTGGACGGCGACGTGTTTATCGTCGAACCGCCGTCGTATCGCTTCGATCTTGAAATCGAGGAAGACCTGATCGAAGAAGTCGCTCGCATCTACGGTTTCGAGCAGATTCCCGCCAAGCCGCCGGTGGCCGAGAGCGCGATGCGCCCGACCGACGAGGCGCGTCGCACGATGCACGACGTGCGTCATGCCGTGGCCGCGCGCGATTACCACGAGGTCGTCAACTTCGCCTTTGTCGAGACCGAATGGGAAGCCGACTTTGCTGGCAACACCAACCCGATTCCGCTACTGAACCCGATTGCCAGCCAGTACTCGGTGATGCGCAGCACGCTCATCGGCGGTTTGCTGGACAAGGTGCGCTACAACCTGAATCGCAAGGCTTCGCGCGTGCGCATGTTCGAGGTGGGACGTGTGTTCCACCGCGATGCGAATGTCGCCGACGGTGGCCTGTCGATCGCCGGCTATGCCCAGCCGATGATGGCGGGCGGCATTGCGTATGGTCCGTCCAAGGAAGAGCAGTGGGGCGTGCAGACACGTCCGGTCGATTTCTTCGATGTGAAGGGCGATGTCGAGTCGCTGCTGTGGCCGCTGCAGGCGCGTTTCGAGCGCGCCGAACATCCCGCGCTGCATCCGGGACGCTCCGCGCGCGTGGTGCTGAATGGCTGTGCCATCGGCTGGATCGGTGAACTGCATCCGCGTTGGCTGCAGAAGTACGATCTGGCGACTGCGCCGGTGGTGTGGGAGGTGGAGCTCGATGCCATCACTGCGGTGGGCCTGCCCAAGTATCGTGAAGTGCCACGTGTGCCGGCCGTGACGCGCGACATCGCGCTGGTTGTGCGCCAAGATGTGGCGGTGCAGGATCTGGTCGACACGTTCGAGAAAGCGGCTGTCGGCACCCCGTGGCAGCGTTATCTGCAGGGCGTTGTGCTGTTCGATGAGTTCCGTCCGAAGGCCGCCACGGCTGCCATTGGGGCGCAGGAGAAAAGCCTTGCCTTCAGAATTACGTTGCAAGATACTGACAGCACCCTTCAGGACGACATTGTCGAGGCCGCCACACAGCAACTGATTCGAGCGGCCGGCGATGCATTCGGCGCGCGCCTGCGCGCCTGACGTCTCAGACGTCCGCACTGCGCTAGAGACAGCTCGAACGAACCTCCGCATTCGGATCGAATACGCTAAGCGAATCCTATGAACGATCAACACGCGCCAGCGTTGGCGGCATCCTTGGGCGACTCGCTCGGTTCTTCTTCGGCAGCATTGGCCGACGCACGTGATGCGCGCGGTCAGGACGTGCCGACGCTTACCAAAGCCGAGCTTGCCGAGATGCTGTTCGAGCAGGTCGGCTTGAACAAGCGTGAGTCGAAGGACATGGTCGAGGCATTTTTCGACGTGATTCGCGAGGCGCTCGAACAGGGTGACAGTGTCAAGCTGTCCGGCTTCGGTAACTTCCAGTTGCGCGACAAGCCGCAGCGCCCGGGCCGGAACCCAAAGACGGGGGAGATCATCCCCATTACCGCGCGTCGCGTCGTTACGTTCCATGCGAGCCAGAAGCTCAAGGCGCTCGTTGAAGAGCGCGTCGAGCCGCTGCCGGTCGATGTCGCGTAATTCTGCTGTGTGATCTCGTTCAGCCGTCTGTTCAATCCGTTTCTTTCGCCAGCCCTGTAGTTCAGCCCTGTATGGCCGCCGATAAACACACGGAGCGGGTCAACCTGCCGCCGATTCCTGCCAAACGCTACTTCACCATTGGGGAAGTGAGCGACCTGTGCGCCGTCAAGCCGCACGTGCTGCGCTATTGGGAGCAGGAGTTTACGCAGCTCAAGCCCGTCAAGCGACGCGGCAATCGGCGTTACTACCAGCATCATGAAGTGCTGCTGATCCGGCGTATTCGCGAGTTGCTGTACGAGCAGGGCTTCACGATCAATGGCGCGCGGAACCGGCTGGACGAGTTGCGGCATGGCGTGGCTGCCGCGTCGCCGGTCGAGGCCGATGAGCAGGAAATGGAAGTCGCGGCGCCGATGTCCGTCGCTGCGAGCGCGTCGGTCGATGTTCATGACTTGCGGCGTGAGCTGTCGGCCGTGTTGGAAGTGCTGCGTACCGACAAGCCATAAAGCCGATATTGCAGACAAGAAGCGCTCAGATAGAAACGAAAAAGCCCGCGTAACGTGATCCGTTACGCGGGCTTTTGTTTTGGTCGGGGCGAGAGGATTTGAACCTCCGACCACCTGCACCCCATGTAGGTGCGCAATCAGTCGCAAAACCGCGCCGGTCAACGGTTTCTAAGAAAACTGTCCAATACTGTGCTTATTTCTTGAGCACGTAGCCATGCGGCTTTCCGGCACGTCAGGCGGCTCATATTGGACAGAATTTCAGGTCGCCGGCAGGGTAAGACGGACGTTTGAAACCGGCACGTCGCGTTGCTTGATATAGCCCTCGGTCGTTGCGCGATCGGTGTGCGCGCCCGCGATCTGCAGCTCGTCGATGTCGTACCCGGCGCGCTTGGCGTCGGTCAGCGCCTGAGCGCGAATGTCCTTGATCGTGTAGCCCGTGTCGGTCAGGCCCGCGCGCGCCTTGGCGTCGTTCCATGCGTCGCGGCAGGCGGCCGCCGTCTTTGGCTTGCCGTTCTTGTCCCGCACCACGTAGTCGCCGCCGATGGGCTCGATCTTCTTGGCGCGCTTCAGCACCTCCTCAATCTCGGGTGTGAGCGGCCAGTCCACGGCCTCGCCGCTGCTGTCTTCCGTCTTGGTGGGCACGAACCGAATCAGCTTTCGCTTGGCGTCGATGTCTGCCCAGCGGAGGTTGCGGATCTCGGTCGAGCGCTGGCACGTCAGGTAGCACAGGTCGACAAACACTTGCATCATCGGGCCAGTCGGCGTCTTCTTACCGTCGGCGGCCACGGTAAGCGCGTTGCGGATGGCGACGAAGTGCTCAGGCCGGATGTAGACCTTGCGCACCTTCGGCTTTTTCACTTTGATCTCTCGCACTGGGTTGATCTGGATGTGCCTCTTGCGCACCGCCCAGGAAAAGAACGACTGAAGCCACGCCTTCATGGCCCTCTGCGTGTTGAGCTTGTTGCCCCAGTTGCTGGTCAGAAATTCTTCGCAGGCCTCGACGTCCACCAGCTCGATGTCGAAGTTCGCAAACGCAGTGCGCACAACCTCGCCGCGGCGTTCCCATTCGGCCCGATACGATGCCGCGTAGCCGGCCACGTGCTGGTCCATGTAGATGCGCACGAGGCGCGGCATGGTGCGCTCGCCAACATCGATCGACACCTTGCGCTTCTCGTCCGCCAGGCGCTCGTACATGCGCGTTTCACCCTCATCGATCCGGCAGAGCTTGATCCACTTCTGATCGTTCGGCCGGACCCAGTGGAAGCTACCGTTGCGCTTGTAGACGCGGCTGGGCAGCCCGTCTGGTTTTGTTCGGCGGCGTGCGTTCATGCTGCTCTACCAACACGCACGAGCTTGGGCCGAGCCGCTACCGGCGCGTCATTCGTTGGCGCTATGCCGCCGGCTCGCCGGGCCTGCATGATCTCGTAGGCGCCCCATGTCAGGGTGAGGCTGCCATCCGCGCTCTGCACGGGCCTTACACCGAAGTTCATCAAGAACCAGCGCACACGCGCTGCGTTCTGCTTCAGTTTGGTCACTCGGTACAGGTCGGCTTCGGTCATCAGTCGTTGATTCATGATGTCAAATCCTGTTGCGCCCGCATCTTGGCGGGCGTGCGCCACCTACGATGGCGCGATGTATCGATCAAACCTCTATCGTCAGTCGCTGCGCTGGTGGGCAACGGCTATCGTCATCGTCTGCATTGGCGCCATGGGCGCTTGTGCGATGTATCTCTAGGGGAGCCGTGGGAGGTCGCGGGACAGAGATGGCTCGCGTGGCTCGTTGGCGTTGAGAATGCCGACCACAGCGCGGCCGACTCCATCTCGAAACTTCTTTGTGCAGTTGCTGGCCATCAGCAACATGAGCTGCCGCCCGCTCGCATCACGGATCTCGCCGTCGCGGTATCTGAATGGCGTCCGCACGAGCTTCGCTCGGTTCGCGACCATTTTGGCGACATCACCAGAATGGTCGGCTTCGGTCATCCATCGTTCGTTCACGATGTGCTTCCTGTTCTGCCCGGTCGTTTCGATGATTCGTGCCGCTGTTTTGGTCATGCTAGGATTTCCGCGCTGAGTGATGCGAATAAGGGGGGCGCATGCAAGAGCACCGGATTGAGAACGTGGGCGCGTTTGTCGAACTTGCTCTTGAGTGGCAGGACCCTGTGCCGCATATGTTCCGGGGGGTCAGCAATGCCAATTACGGGCTCATTCCGTCGGTTGGCCGCCCGAATACCGAGGCGCATAGGTTGTATCCCGAGCGCGCTCATATGGAGGCAAGAGAGAACTACGCGCTCGAATTGTTTGAAGACCAATGCGTCTTCCACTTGGCCCATCGCCCCCGGAACAAGCTCGAACTTTTGATTCTTGCCCAGCACCACGGTCTCCCCACTCGCCTCCTTGATTGGACGTGGAGCCCATTGATCGCGCTGTTCTTTGCCGTCCAAGCCGGTGACACGGAAAATGTCGGCGCGGTTTATGCGATGCCTCCACTGCCCGACATTCGCGACTACGAAGCCGATGTAAGAGAAGCCCCGCTTAATGTGAAGCAGGATTTTTTGGTTGCTCCACCGCATATAAATGCCCGGGTTGTTGCGCAGCGCAGCGTGTTCTCGCTTCATAGCGATCCCCAGTCTCCACTCCAATGTCCAGAGCTCAAAAAGATTTTGTTCCCAGGAATCGAAAAGCACCGTATGAGAAGAGAGTTGTCGCGACTTGGTGTTGATTCGTCGACCATCTACCCAGACATGGACGGCATTGCAGAGACGATTCGCTATCTCAAGTTTGGGCCGACGATCTGAATCAAGTCTGTCCACAACACGACGGGTTTTGTGTTTCTCGCTCCTTAGGTGATTGAACGTGCGTTCCTTCAGGACACCCATGGGCGCCATTACAACGCCCCCCGCTTCGGCCGAACGGCGCCGTTGATCTTCTGCATACCCATCCGGCGCCCACCACGGCGCGCGGACTCAATGACTTCCTGACACGAGCGATGCGTCTTGACGGCGCTGTCGAGATCTCGTGCGCAGGGGATGCTGATGCTCTCCCATACGACGACACCATTGACGCGCAGGCTGTAGCTGCAATGCAGCGAGCCGGGCAGGGGGCGGCGTTGCACTTCGTGCTTGCCGATGCGGAGGGTGGCGGGGGTACGGTTCACTATGCGATGCATGGTTGTCTCCGTTGCGGCTGGTCAGTCGTCGAAGTCGCCTGCAGCCAGTTTCTTGAGGTCGACCCACACGCGGCGGGTCGTGCGAATGCGCGGATGGGTGCGGGCGTGCGCGGATGCCTCGATGGCGGTGCGGATGGGGCCGGCGGCCAGGGCCTGCGCGTCGGTGCAGATGAGGCGCAGCTTGTTGCGCTCGGCGAGCACGGCCGCGTCTGCGATGGGGCGCGGAGGCATGTCAGCCCCCGAGCACCATTGCGGCTTCGGGCGCGATGGCGCCGGCGAGGCCGAACGCGAAGAGCACTACGGCAAGGCCGAGGGCGGGGTGGTGGCTGAAGTAGCCGGACGCGAGGCGGTGGAGGGCAGAGCGGCGCATCGTGTCCTCCTCATGCCTGGCGCTGGGCGACGCGCGTGGGCTCGCTCTCGGACGTTTCGTCGAGATGGAGGGCGTATGCGTGGAAAGCTAGGACCGCGCCGAGGGCGGCGAGGTAGGCAACGATGGTGGTGAACCGAGAGACGTTCTGCATCTTCGCTCCGTGTAGTTGACGGAGTAAAGATTACCTACAGGTATTTTTTATAACAATACCTTTGGGGTGGGCCGGTTGTAGAGATTTGTGACCGCCGACGCTAAGCTTGTATGTGCGGGCGGAAGGCAGGTATTTGCCGGACAGCATTTGCGGTTTGCTAAATACCGGCCGCCGATGTCCGGCGGGGCTTCATGTCCCTAGTCTTTGCCGGTAGCAAAAAAGGCTTGTTTTGAGTAGTAGGGGAAGCGCTCCGGATAGCGTGTTCGGTACCCGCTGTCGAGGGCGTCGATGAGTTCTTCTGTTGTCCAGGATATCTCGGCCAAGACGGGGCTCTCCCCGTCCTGCTTAACAAACTCGCTAGTGGTGAAATTCTTCAGGGAGATGGCCTGGCGGAGAGATACGATCGGCCTTGAGAATTCCGAGTCGTCAAACAGACGAAGTCGAAGAATTCGCCTCTCGACTGACTCTAGCGAGACAAGGACATGACGGCCGTCAACGCCCGAAAACTCTTCTGCACAATGAAGCGAACAAGCTGCGGCTTCGATCTCGCGCAGTTTGGCGAAGATCTCGTCGAGTTCGGAGCGGACTTCTTTTCTACGCTCTCGTGCTTCACCGAGGAAGTGGACAACCACCCAGCCGGCGATGACGAGAAGCCATGTAATGAACTGGGGCCACACAGGTTGCGATGCCGATCCCACGTTAGCGATCAAGCCTCAGTCTTGGGCTGAGCTTCGCGGATGTAGCCTTCCACTTCGGCAATGATGCTGGGGCGCGAGGAATGGAATTCGAGCACCCGAAGAGCGTGTTCTTTACTCGTTCGACGCTCGCGTACCAAGCCTCCGAAAGCCTCCTCGAGGAACGAAGAGCCGTACGCGCGAGCGCCATCGAAATCGATAACGATGCGATCCTCATCGTTGATGATCGGAGCCAAATATTCTTCGCGGAACCGCTGGCCGCTGTTTGGGCCGTCTTCAAAGAAGCGCCCAGCCGGGTACCGAGAGAAGTCGGTAGCGACACGGATGGTCTTCATCATCATTTCGTAAGTGGAATACGCCAGTTGATAAGTGTACCGAAGATGCTATCACGGTACTCGTGAGTCGTCGTACGCGTCCCGTTCTTGACGTACGCCCCCCTGTTGCTGTGGATCACTAGGCGACTTTCGGGAGACTTCGTCACAATGTCGAGCAATTGTGTGAGGCCGCGTCCGCGCCCCGCTTGCGCGGTCCGTGTAGCGCCAAGCTTCACAGCCTCCTCAATCACATTGTGATCCCTCGTTCTCCCGAGCGTTGCCAGGTAACTCCATATGCTCGGATGCGTATATGGGAACGTTTCTGGTATTCCAACTCCCAGATCGCACAGAACGACGGAAAGGTATCCGTCCTTCGCGGTTGAGAACATCCACCAGTGCTTGCTCTGTTCGTTCAACTCTAGGCCGTCGGCGCGCCTACCACTATATGCATGATGGATGACATTGGTCATGCCTTCCGTCATGCCCACGTACAGGGCCTCGTGTAGCGGCGGCGCCAAGCCACCTTCAAATGGCTTGCCTACCAAGCTTTCATATTTCTCACCGTCGACAGTAACGCCGGTCGCGAAGTGCCAGTGCACCACATCTTGCTGGGACGGAACGATTCGGTTCCTGCAGCCGAGGAAATCGAGGAGCCCGATCTGCTTGAGGACTTCGGCGACTTTCATGTTCCGCGGTAGACCGCAGTTGATCCTCACCGTTGGATAGTGCGCACGAAGGCGTCGGATTTCTGCGTACAACAGTAGCATCCCGTCAGAGAATGCCCGGGTGGTACCAGCGAAGTCCACTACCGTATTCCGCAGCTCTTTTCCGACGTATTGCCTAAGCAAAGTTATGGCGTTCAAAAGCTCGCTACGGTGCTGCGGATTGTTAAGGCGGATCTGATCAGGCAGTCGGACTCTCGACCACGGAACAGGCCGTTCGTTACGTCGCGCTCGGTGGTGGAAGTGAGGCAGGCTTAGAAAGCGCGCCCGTTTATCTAGATAGAGCTTTCTCTTAAGGGAGAGCTTTTTCATGTACTTGCAATGTGTCCTGCGTTGGCGTTACTCGTCCCACAGCTCACCGCAATGGTAATCCCTGTAGTAGCGCCATCCGCCGACAGCGATGGCGAGAATCAATAGGGCTATCGGAATCCAAAACATCCATAACATCTGAGGCTCACAGACCAACTTCGGGCTGACGCCTTTCATGATCGAGCACGGTAGATCATTGACGAACCAAGCCAACACTAGGCTCGCCAAGGCTATCAATCCAACCTGACCGCCCTCGGCAAGATAGCGAAACTGACGCGGGATGCGGTCGCGGCGCTTGCCGTACTGTCTTGCCATGATGGGCCCCTAGCAATTGAGAGATGCGAAGATGTTGTCACACTGGTTTCCATTGACATGCCCCTTTGGGAGGGGCGACGCCTGAATTTTTCTTACATCAGTCGAAAAACCCATGTAGATCTCCGCGGCGTCCGGTGGTTTTCGGCATAACGATGTCCGTGGTGTATCTCCAGATCCTCGTCGGTGTTCCGGTGCAGGCCTAGCTCTTGTACAGCGCCCGCAGAATGGGCCCCGCCTCCTCGGGAGGGCGGTGTGCGATTTCCTCCCACAGCGTGAGCGTGATTTCGCAAGCGTCCTGTTTGTTCGCGTCGGGAGCGGTCGGGTTATCTAAAACACGAATTCGCGAGCCATAGCGCTGCCCGAGCCGAGTCATGATGGGCCTCAGTTTGTCGCGGAGGAACGCTTGGCTGGCTTGCGGCGCTTGCGCTGAGGTCTGCAGGAGTTCGATGCGGGCGTTCGTGAGGGCGTTATACGTTGCCTCGGAAGGCACAAAGTTCTGCGCGGTGTGCCCATAGATCTTGTTGTAACAAGCGATGGGGTCGCGTTGTTGGATTTCGCGGGTACCTAGCGCTTGCGCGGTGGCCCAGCGCACAACGACTGCATCCGGTGCTGTGGTGACGCGCTGGTTGATGATCGAGTCAACGGTGGTCAAAACCAAGTTCGTTACCTGCACCTTCCTATCCGGCGCGCGGTCGTCAACAGCCGCGATCCGCTTAACGAGATTCTCGAATTCCTGCGGCGCGTTGGTCGCAAGCGCATTCCCGAGAGGCGCCTTTTTGAGCTCTTCGGCAACGGAGCGCTCTCGTTCGAAGGGGCTGACAGAGTTGGCATATTGACCGAGCACGCCGAAGAAAATCCAGATCGCTGCAACTACAATTTGTTGTTTGCCAGTGGGCGGCTTTTGCTTAAGCAGGGCTCTCTTGCCACGAAAAATCGCGACCATAAGCGCGCCAAATATCAGTGCTGCAGCTACATGCTGGACGATGAGTTCGATCGCCATATTCCCCAACCCCATTTTTGTTGTGTAGGACGTGCCCCTTATTTTGGAAACAACATGGGGCGCTTAATAATACATGGCGGAGGGGACCACTATGTGCCCACGGATTCGATTGTGGGATCCGCCATGATTCGCTCTAGCGAAACCTCTACCGCGACGAGCAGCTCATTGCCCTCGAGCAACATCTCTTCTGAAAGCGCACTGACGTTCGCAGCGAAATATGCCGCTTCTTGGCCGGCCGGCGGCATCCAAGCCGACACCTGAGCGCGCGCGTTCCGGAATAGCTGAATGGCATTCAGCGTATCCAGTTTTGTCTGCGGCGTTGCTCGTCCTGGCTGCCGTACGAGTTCCCATAGGCAGTTCGCCACAGTTTCGATGTGCAGCTGTGTGATGCTCAACAGGATGGCCGTGGTCTCCGGCGACGCGCGCAACTGTTTGCTGAATGCGAGACGTAGCATTCGCTCGCAGCGGTGATAGCGCGCAGTGGCATCGTTCCATTTTTCCTGCAAAGTAGCTTGCATAGCTTCGTCTAAGGCTCCTGGTTGGTGATGGGGTGGATGGTGGGGACGCATGCGCGTGTCGAGGGGCTGTGGCTCAGAGCCTTGCTCTTTCGCTCGCAGCTTGATCGCAAGACGCAACTGCATCGCAGCGTCGGCGGCCTCGGTTAGCTTGTGCCTGTAGAAGCCGCCGACGACGAAGGCTGGCTTGTGCACGGGCGAGGTCGGTTTCAGGATCAGCGCGACGCCGTCGTATGCATCGCTCTGAATGTGCTCGAGCAACAGAGCCACCGCGCGATCGAGGTCACGCCGATACGCCACAGCGAGAGGCGCGTCCTGTGTATTGCTCTGGCTCGATGGAGGTCTTCCAGGCGGTGTGCGCGTGCCTGGCTGAGGAAACGGAATGAGGATGCCCATTGTTGATTCGACTGACGGCCCGCGCGGGCAGTCATGTTGTTGGTGGGCGGCCAACAATAGAATAAGAATCCTCCTATTCGTTTCCTGCTCAACAGGAAACAAAAAATCCCGCCGAAGCGGGATTCTTCAACTGGCGCGCTTGCGCTGCGCCTTTGTCTTGGGAAGCGGGGGGTAGCCGTAGTCAGATGGCTCGGCAACTTCTGCCGGAGCTTCCTCGAAGCGTTTTGCCTTCGGTCCATCTGATCCGACAAGCCGCGCGCCACTTTTAAGCTGCTTCTTTGCTGCAAGCACTGCTTCAAGAGTCGCAATCGCTGCTTCGATGTCTCGTTCAGAAAGATCATTCAGCGCACTGATTGCCAGTGCGCCAAGGTCGGGGGCCGGCGGAGCCTTGTCTTCTGCATCGAGAGAGAGAGGCGGCAGGTGGAGCGCTTGTTCGATCTCGCGCGCGACGTCTTCACCGATGCGCTTGCCGCCGGCTTTGCCTTCTTCGTACAGCATGCGCCCGACGTATGACTGCGCCTTGCCGATTGCTTGGGCGAGTTTGACGATCGAGCCCTCGAAGCGAGAGACGCGAATCTGGTCCAGCCGCTGCCGACGTCGTTCGTACTTATCCATTCTTTACAAATTCCGGCCCTGTTTTTCGCGGATACGGCCCGCCAGGGTATTGAGATAAAAAATACCCGTGGGTACCATCGTCGCATGGAAAACCTGCGGGCTTACTTAAACGCAATGTCGCCGGACGAACAGGCGAATTTTGCGCGCTTGTGTGGCACGACCATCCGCTACTTACGGAAGGCAATCAGCCTTCGCATACGGCTGGGGCCGATGTTCTGCGTCGGCATCGAGAGGGAGACGCGTGCGCTTGTTACGCGCAAACACCTTCGTCCCGACGACTGGCATTTGATCTGGCCCGAGCTCGTCTCCGCCCGAGCGTCATCCACACGGATACATCAGCGGCCAATGCGGCCCAAGCCTCGAATGATACCGGCTGCGGGACTTATGGCTCGTCTTCGACGCATTCGTCGCAGGAGCACCCTCTGCGCGCTGGATCGCGCCTTTCCAACGATGAGGCGAGTGTACGCGCCCGCCAGAACCGCCGGTAGTGCGACGCGCACGGCGGCCCTATGACCCCACTTTAGGAGACACCTCTTGAGCCACCACTATTCCGAAATCAATCAGCACGACGCGCTCTACTGGGTGGCGCGCGGTTATCCGGGCGGCGTTGAAGGATTGGCCGCGCGGATGGACAAATCCGCCGCGGTGCTGCGGAACAAGCTGCTGCCGCATGTGCAGACGAACTACGTGTCGTTCGAAGAGGTGTCGGTGATTGTCGAGCACGCGGAAGGCGCGGGTGTGCCGAACGCAAAGCTGCCGATTCAGGCGCTGTGCTGGCGGCACGGAATGGTGGCGATTCCGCTGCCCGAAGTGGCCCGTGAGGATCTGCCGAATACGGATCTGTATGAGGCGCTTTGCAATGTGTTGGCCGAGGTGGGGGATGTGAGCCGCGCGATGTCTGCGGCGCTGGCGGACAACCATCTGTCGGAGGGTGAGATGAGGAAGCTGGAGCGGGAGTTTGAAGAGGCGACGGCTTCTGTGATGGTGCTGCGTGAGTTGCTGCGCGTGCGTGCACAGCGTGATGCTGAGCGGCTGCAGCGGCTGCGTGGCAAGGCGTGATTGACGGTCTTTTGAAGCGCGAGAGCGCATAGGAGAAGTGATGCAAGGCTGTAAAGCGAATTGCGGTGGGGCGACGAAGTTGTCGCAGGAAGATGCCAAGCGGATCGCAAGTGTTCTGTTTGGGATGGTGGCGGAAAGTCGACCGAGCTTGACTATGCCGTTGTCCGCGCGGCTTACGGAGGTCCGCGAAACCCTGGCGCGCGAGCTGATGCTACTAGCGGAGGTTACTGAGCCCGTACAAAAAGGTAAGCGGAATAAGCCTCGATGAACTGTTCGCAGAATTGGGCCATCGCTTCGCCAGATTTTTCGTTCGCGTGCAGGCCATTCTGAAACAGGGTGGGCTGAGTTTCCAGGATCTGGTCGAGCAATTTTTCGGCGGCTTTGCGCGCCTCAAGCATGTCCAAGTGTGTCATGTGAAAAGTTGGGAGTGGTTTTCGTCGGGCGTCTGACCCCGACGACGCAGTGTTGCCGCCAGAGGTTGGGGCGGCAACCAGCAGGACCGGGTTGTATCGATTTTTGACAGGGCTAGACCGCGCATGACACAAACGCAGAGCAACACGCCACGCTTTTCACACGGTATGACGTGCTGCAAGGCGGGGCGTGTTGCTGTGGGCTTGTCGTGTGAGCGTGTCGATCAGATGTGTTGTGCATGGCACCGCATTGCGGGGGCGTTCAAGCCTCGCGGGCTGCCGGTGCTGTCGAAGTTTGCGGAGCATCTGCTGGATGCTTGCGCGTGGCCGCTGGCTGATGTGTTTTGGCCGTTCAATGCGGCTGGTGAGTCTTCTGCGCTGGCGTTGGCTTGCGCGTCGCGTTATCGCGCGATTTCAACTGAGGCGGAGCGCCTCGCTTTTCGATCCACCGTTGTTGCATCGACATCGCCGGAGTTTGTGGCGGTGTTTGATGTGCTGTGTAAGGCCGCGCCGCTGCGGCTGTAAGGGCGATTCCATGGACATTCCTATCGAGGCCGTTGGCGCTGTTTGGGCCAAGGGCAGGGCGGCTGCATTGTCTGGCCGTCCGTTGGATGAGGCGAACGAGTATCCGGCTGGCACCGCGCATCACGCGACGTGGCTGGCGGGGTATATGGGCTTGGCGCGCACGCATGGAGGCGAGGGTGTCGGCGTATCGCATCAATGATCTTGAGTTGAGCGCGCTGTCCGGGGCGGGTGCGGAGATCGCGCATCTGTACCTGGTGGCGCTGCGCCCGCGTATGGACTTCCGTACGGGCGTGGTGGGGCGCGTGGTGCGGATCTCGTATCAGGCACTGCGTGAGTGGACGGAGCGCACTGCGCGTCGTGGCGTGCGCTACCTCGCGCATGACAAGTCGAAGCTGCAACGGATGTTGGCGCAGTTGGAGAAGCTGGGGCTGCTGCGCCGGCTTGGCGGGCAGTACGAGCTTGTTTTTGCGTGCCCGTTGGCGGATACGGATTCGTGCGTCCAAAAGAAAGCCGGTCGAGGTTCGATACACCCGCAGGATGGCTATGAGTTCAATGCTGACGCGGGTTTCAAGGATGTGCCGGAGTCTGTGGATAACGCGAAAGCCGCCACACATCCGTATTCCGGTAACACCTATAAAACCAACCCCCCTAACCCCCCACGCCGGGGGCGTGAGAAGAAGGAGATCGAGTCCCCCACGCCTGCGGCGCGGGAGGATCGAAACGGCCCCCAACACCGTCGCTCGCGGCGGCACCGGCTCTCAGAGGAACGTGGTCAGAGCGCGAGTGTGGTTGGGGATGGGCTTGCAGAGAGTGAGGATGGGCAGGGCGTGGCGTGGCAAGCAGACCTTGCCTGGCCGGTTGACCTGAGAGGGCCGGAGCGGGCGCGTGTTGCACGCATTGTGGCTCGGGCACCTGCGGACATGAGGCAGGTGGTGATCGACGAATGGCGGGGCCGTATGGCGGCGGGTGGTGTGGACGATCCGTTTGCGATGCTGGCGTACCACGCGAAGCGGGCGACCGATCCGGATTGGGTGCCGTCGTATGCGGCGGCGGTGCGGGAGTCGCGCGAGCGGGCAAGGGCGCTGCGGCGCCAGCAGGAGGAGGCGCTGGCGCGGTTGCAGGCGCAGGCGGAGCAGGCGGTGGCGGGGATGCCGTGGCATGCGGGGCGGTTGCGGCAGGCGGTAGGCGTTGCGCGAGGTGCGGCATGACGGCTGAGGAGGCGTTCGACGCGGCGGGGCTGGCGGCCATCGGTAAGGCTGAGTGGCCGTCGCGGGCGGTGTTCTGGTCTGCGGTGCGGTTTGGGATGAAGGCCGTTGAGGCGGCGCGCTGGGCTGACGCTGAGGAGCGATGGTCGTCGCTGTGGCGGGTGGCGGTGGCTGAGCATTTGCCGCCGATTCCGGAGGCGCCGTTGGTGGGGGCGCCGGCGTCTGTGGTCCAGGCGAAGACGCACCTTGCGCGTATGCATGAAATCGTCGGATCGAGGAGGCAGGATGTATTGCGCTAAGCCGCGTGAAGTGACGAGGCAATCTGCATTGGTGACGAGCGAGGATCAGGCGCTCGATGATCTGCTGCTGGAATGGTTCCGCTGGGAGGCGCAGTACTCGGGCGAGAAGTGGTTTTCGAACCGGGATGCGACGTGCGGTGGATCTGCGAGCTCGCGGCAGTGGATGTCGACGGATGACATTCACGAGGCGAGCGTGGATGCGTGGCAGATGCAGCAGGTGGCGGTGGCGATGGAAGCGATCTCGGGCGACCATGCGCTGGCGATTCGGGTGGAGTGCAGGAATCGGCTTGGGCCGGGCGTGTGGCGGAACCCGCGTGCGGGGCTACGGCAGCCGTTGGCGTATGCGGCGGCGAAGGTGGCGATCAGGCCTTGGATTGTGAAATTCGGTGTCGAGTATTGATGGGGCGTGGGGCGTCGCTTAAAGTTCGGTTCGTGGGGCGACGCACGCCTGTAGGAAATGAAAAAGCCCGAGTGGAAATGCTCGGGCTTTTTTTTCGTCCATCGCTTCTCAGCAAATGTGAGTTGGCATTAAGACTTGCCGCAACGGAATTCACCCACACCGGTGGTGATGACAGAGCTGCCAAAGTCCTCGGTGATGTTCTGCCGTTCAACTTTGCCGTTTTGCATACTCAGGCGGTAGATGGCAGTCGTGCACGAACCTGGCATCGCCTTGAAGACCATCTCGTATTGCTCTCCGGCCTTGGGCATCAAGCCCGGCGCCGGGCACAGGCCCGGTTGCTTGTCGCGGATGCTTTGGCTTACGCCGGGAGCCATGGCGAACAGAATTTCGCCTGCATTTAGCTTCCCGTAGTGCATGGCCGTGCGAGCAGCCAGGGGCTTACCGGCAGGGATGATGAATTCCAGCGCACCCTCACCCGGCGGCGGAGAGTCAATCATATTGACCCGCTTCGTATAGAGATCATCGCGGCCGCCGGACACCCATGAAAAGTACGAGTCTTGTTTGCACTGGCTCATGTCGACCGAGATTAGGAACAGATTCGATACGACGGGCTCAGCCATGCGCAGGCGAAGTTTCGCGGTTTCCGGACCGGTAGCGTCTTCGTACTTCGGAACTCCCGAGCAACCCGTAAGCAATGCCGCAGAGCAAGCAGCTGCAATTGTTAGTTTTTTGAATACCACCTGAGACTCTCCCTGATTTCTTTAAATGTCAGGCGCGGTGATTCGCCCTTGCTATAGCCAGACACGTGGCGTCGAGGCGTCGGAGTCCGCTTTGGGGAAGGATTTTGGGGCGAGGGGCATCGCGCGCCCGTGATGCTACATCGAACGTGAAGGCCGGGGGCCCCTCGGCACGTGGGGTACTGCGGGGGCGGGCACCCGCGATTCTTCGTTAGCGGCCAGTTTTCCAGCTTAGTGAAATTCACCTCCTACGAGGTGAAACGGTGAAATCATGAGTGAAACCATCCTTCTGACGCGCTCTGCGTTCGCGGCGCGACAGAACTGGTCGCCCAGCTACGTCACCAAGCTTGGCAAAGAAGGGAAGCTAGTCACCACGCCCGACGGCAAGTTGGTCGACGTCGATGCAACGCTCGCGAAGATCAAGCGCGGCGTAGACCCCGCAAAGGAAGCCGTCCGCGCCCGCCACGAAGCCACACGCATCGACCGCGACGTCTACAGCGCAAGAGACACAACCCCCGACGCCGACCCATCCCTCGGCCACGACTTCCAAGCCGCCCGCGCCGAACGCGAGTACTACCAGGCACAGCTAGCCCGCACCGAATACCAGTGGGTCTCCGGCCTGCTGGTCAGCCGCATTGCCGTAGAAGACGCCGCCGAAAAGATGGGCGCCAACCTGCGCGATCGCGTCATGGGCCTGCCGCGCCAGATCGCGCCCGAGCTGGCCTCGATGACCGATCCATGGGCCGTCGAACGCCATCTCGAAACCGCACTGCGCAAAGTGCTCGACGACATGATCGACCACGGCGCCGCAGTGCTTTCCGAATCCATCAACGATCCCGACCGCGGCAAGTTGGCCGACCTGTCACGCGCGGGGAAAGAGAGGTACGGCTCCATAGAGCCCATCGACACATCGTGAGCCATCCCGACGGAGCCGCACTGTTCGCCCGCGCCTTCCTGGCCGGCTTGAAGCCCGACCCCGAATTGTGGGTAGACCAGTGGTCCGAAGAATTCATGGTGATTCCCGACGAGTCGGGCGCTGCCGAAACCGGGCCATACCGCTCCGCGCGCACGCCGTACGCCGTCGAGCCCATGCAGTGCCTGTCGCCTGCGCACCCGTGTTTGCGTGTGGTCGCCATGGTTGCATCGCAGTTGTTCAAGACGCAGATCGCGTTGAACTGGATCTCCGCGACCATCCACCGCGCCCCGGCCAACTTCCTCGCGCTCGAGCCAACGCTCAGCCTCACACGCCGCTTTTCCGCCCGTGTGGCCAAGACGCTCGAAGCCGTGCCGGTCCTGCGTGAACGCGTCGCATCCGCCCGATCGCGCGACGCCGCCAACACCGCCGAGCGCAAAGACTTCCGCAAGGGCACGCTGTTCATCAACACCGCCGGCTCTGCTGCCAACCTGGCAGAAGTCTCCGCGCGCTACGTGTACGGCGACGAAATCGACCGCTGGGTGCGCGACCTCAACAACGAAGGCGACCCCATCGGCATCGCCGAAAAGCGCGCCAGCACCTTCGGCCGCAACGCCAAGTTTTACTACTCGAGTTCGCCGACGATCGACGGTGCCTCGCGCATCGCCGAGCTCTACGCCCAAAGCGACCAGCGCCACTACTACGTGTCCTGCCCGCACTGCGGCCACGAGCACATCCTTGAATTCGAGCAGCTGCGCGCGAGCGACGATCTATCCGACGTCTACTGCGAGTGCCCCGCGTGCTTCTACAGGATCCGCGAGCACGAGAAGCCCACGCTCTTCAAGACCGGCCGCTGGATCGCGCACGGAAAGGGCGACGGCGAAACAGTCGGCTTTCACCTGTCGACGATGTACGCGCCGCTGGGTTGGGTGTCTTGGCGAGCGCTCTGCAAAGAGCACCGCGAAGCCAAGCTGGCGATGGAAAAGGGCGATCCGGGCCTGATGCAGGTGTTCTACAACACGCGCCTCGCGCGGCTGTGGGACAACGCCCAGCAACGCACCAACGCCGATGAACTGCGCGAGCGCGCCGAGGACTACCGCTTGCGCACCGTGCCACCTGGCGCACTGCTGCTCACCGCAGCCGTCGACACCCAGGACGACCGCCTCGAGCTGCTCATCATGGGCTGGGGCGAGGGCATGGAGCGCTGGACGATCGACCATCAAATTTTCATGGGCGACCCGGCCGACCCGGCGCTGTGGGCCACGCTGGACGAAGCCCTGCAGGCAACCTTCCTGCACGCGTGCGGGAAGGAAATGAACATCCGCGCCGTGGCGGTTGACTCCGGCGGCAGCCACACGCAGGACGTGTATCACTTCACGCGCCTGCGGCAGTGGCGCCACGTGCTGGCCGTCAAGGGCGCCAGCAAGCCGAACAAGCCGGTGATCGCACAGCGCCCGTCCCGCGTGGACGTGACATGGCAGGGCACCACCGAGGTCGACGGCGCCGAACTGTGGATCGTCGGCACCGACACCGCCAAGGACTGGATCTACAACCGCTTCAAGCTCACCAGCGGCCCGGGCGCGTTGCACTTCTCGAACGACTTGCCGCTTGAGTTCTACAAGCAGCTCACCGCCGAGAAGCAGATCGTGCGCTACGTGAAGGGCTACCCGCGCACCGAGTGGGTCAAGGCGCGCGGCGACCGCAACGAGATTCTCGACTTGAACGTCTACAACCTCGCCGCGGCGCATTACCTGGGCGTGCACAAGTATCAGGAACCCGACTGGCGCCGGCTGCGCATGCACTTCGATCAAGGCAGCTTGTTTGCCGCGGCGCCCGTCAACGACGAAGCGCCACCACAACCCGCCGCACCACCGGCCGCGGAGCCGCCGCGCACCGCGCACACACGCCGCCGCGTGGCCGCGTCGCGCTACCTCAAACGACGATAGAGAACCGCATGGCTTACACAAAGCAAGATCTCCAGCGCATCGAGCGTGCACTGGTGAAGGGCGAGCTCGAGGTTCAGTTTCAGGACCGGCGTGCCCGATACCGCTCCGTGGACGAAATGCTGCGTATCCGCAGCGAGATCGTTCGCAACCTCGAAGACGCCGCACCGGCATCGCGGGTGATCCGGCTGCGCTCGGCAGGGAAGGGGGTGACATGACCCGATACCCTGCGCTGGGCCAGCTAGGTTTCGTCTTGCCGGCGGAGCGGGCGGTTCGGGCGCAGGCATACGAGGCCGGCGGCACCACCGGCAGCCGGGGCCGCGCGTGGCGCACCTCGGGCGCAGGGCCCAACGCCTCTGTCACGCAGAACCTTGCAACCATCCGCACACGTGCACGCGCCGCCGTCCGCAATGACCCGTGGGCCAAGAAAGCGATTGCCGGGCTGGTGACCAACGCCATCGGTACCGGCATCGTGCCGCACCCCGAGCATCCCGATCTCGAACTGCGCACAGCGCTGAAAGAGCTCTGGAGCGACTGGGTGCAGGAAGCCGACGCCGATGGTCTGCTCGACTTCTACGGCTTGCAGACGCTGGCCGCTCGCGCCTTGTTCACCGATGGGGAGGTTCTGAACCGCGTCCGCCCCCGCCGCCCCGAACGTGGCCTCTGCGTACCGCTGCAGGTGCAGCTTTTCGAAGCCGACCACCTACCGGCCAACCTGAATCAAATGCTGCCCAACGGCGGCGAGATCGTCTCCGGCGTCGAGTTCGACCGCGATGGCGACCGCGTTGCATACCACCTGCACCGCCGGCACCCGGGCGAGGCAGGCCGGGCGACCACGCAGGCCGGAATGACCCGCGTACCTGCCACCGAGATCCAGCACGTATTTGAGCCAGTGCGGCCGGGTGCCGTGCGGGGCTGCTCGGCACTGGCAACGGTGCTCTTGCGCTTGCACACGCTCGACAGCTTCGACGACGCAGTGCTCGTGCGGCAAGAGGTGGCGAACCTGTTCGCGGGCTTCATCACCCGGCCAGCGCCCACCAGCGTGAAGTTGGATACGTTGACGGGCCAGCCAGTCGAGTTCGACGGCGACGGCACAGCGCTCACCTCGATGGAGCCCGGCTCCCTGCAAGAACTGCTCCCCGGCGAGGAAGTGCGGTTTGCCGAACCGCCCGGCGCCGGCACCGACTACGGCCCCTTCATGCGGCAGCAGCTCATGGCCGCCGCCGCCTCGGTTGGCCTGCCGTACGAAGTGCTAACGGGCGACCTGCGCGACGTCAGCGACCGCGCTTTGCGCGTGATCCTTGGCGAGTTCCGGCGCCAGCTCGAACAACTTCAGTGGAACGTCTTCATCCACCAGTACTGCCGCCCCGTCTGGGCTGCCTGGACAGACGCAGTGGCGCTGTCCGGCGTGCTGCCCATGCCCGACTACTACCGGGACAGGCGCCTCTATCAGCGCGTGCGCTGGGTGCCGCAGGGCTGGCCGTACATCAACCCGGTGCAAGACGTACAGGCCCAGCGCATCGCCATCCGCGCGGGGCTGGCAAGTCGCTCGGCAACGATCCTCGCCCAGGGCGAAGACCCCGAGACCACCGACGCCGAAAACGCCGCCGACAACGAACGCGCCGACAGGCTCGGCCTCGTCTTCGACTCGGATGCGCGCAGGCGCGACAGCGCCGGCAACGTGACCGACAACCAGGAACACACCAACGATGAAAGCTAAACAGAGGAAGTGGTACGACCTCAAGGCCGCGCGCAACGCCGCCGGCAAGACGGTCGCAGAACTGCGCATCTATGACGACATCGGCTTTTGGGGCACCACCGCCAAAGCGTTCGTCAACGAGCTCGATGCCGTCGCCAAGGACGCAGATGAAGTCCTCGTCGCCGTCAACTCCGGCGGCGGCGATGTGTTCGACGGCTTTGCCATCTACAACGCGCTACGCCGCTACAGCGGCAAAGTCACGGCGCGCGTGGATGGCATTGCCGCCTCAGCCGCGTCACTCGTCGCCATGGCCGGTGACACCATCGTCATGCCCGAAAACGCCATGATGATGATCCACAACGCCTGGACCATCGCCGCCGGCGACGCCGCGGCATTGCGCAAGACCGCCGAGCTGCTGGACAAGACGCGCGACGGCATCGTCGCTGCCTACCGAAACAAGTGCGGCCTGACCGACGACGAGATCGTCGCCATGATGGACGCAGAGACGTGGATGACTGCCAGCGAGGCCAAGGAACGCGGCTTCGCCGATCAGATCGAGGCGCCGGTCAAGCTGCAGGCGTCTGTGCGTACTGGAGAACTCCTCGCCCGGTTTGAGCACACGCCCGAGGCGTTGCTCAAAGCGCTCGAAGCGCCACCGGCGGAGCCGCCGAAAGCCGCTGCACCTGCAACGCCAGCCTCGGCACCGGCCACCACCACACCGCCGCCAGATCCGGGCGCGCTCGCGCAACACGCCTTTGCAGCGTGCCGTGCCGCAGGCCTGCCGCAACTGGCTGAGGCTGTCGTGGCGTCCAGCGCGCTCGCCAGCAATGACGCCATCGATGCCGTTGTCGCCCGCGCCAAAGACATCGCCGGCCTGTGTACGGCGGCACACCTGCCCGAGCTGACCGCGCAATTCGTTGCCGACGGGCTCAACGCCGAACAGGTCCGCGCCCGGCTGTACGACCGCGTCATGGCAGCCAGCACGACGGGGCTGTCGAATCGTCAGCCGGTGGCAAGGCAGGAAACCAACGAGCGCAAAACCGGCCCGCACGGCCCGAGCATCTACAGCGCCCGCCGCAAGAAAACGCCTTCGGCTCTCGCCTGAAGCAACCCATTGGAGTCACCCAAATGCACATCCAGACACAAGGCGTGCAAACCGCCGAATTCCTGCTGACCGAAGCGCCGGGCAGCCTCTCGCGCGAGCAGATCGCCGTGGCGGCGGGCGATGCGCTTCCGGCCGGGCAACTGCTCGAGCAGGACGCCGACGGCACCGGCTACGTCCCGTACGGCACCACAGAAGACGGCAAGGTCACCGCCATCCTGTACGCGCCGCTGAGCGCCTCCGATGCCGTCCGCCGTGCCACCGGCATCGTGCGCCTCGCAGAGGTCGCCGAAGCCCGCTTGACCGGCCTGGACGCCAAAGCCCGCACCGACCTGCTCGCGGCCTTCATCGCCGTTCGCTAAGCACCCACACGAATTCAGGAGAACACCATGGCTGATATGGCCCTGTTCAATGACGACGCCTTCTCCATGACGGCGCTCACCGCCAGCATCAACGAGCTGGAAACAACGCCCTCGCGGCTGGCCGCCCTCGGCCTGTTCGAAGAAGAGGGCATGACCGTCACCACCGCGCAGATCGAGCGCGACGGCGAAACGCTGCAGCTTGTCGCCTCGGCAGAGCGCGGCTCGCCCGGGCAAGTGGTTGTCGGCAGCAAGCGGCAAACCATTCCGTTCAACGCCGTGCACCTGCCGGAAATCGCCACCATCAAGGCCGACGAAGTGCAGAATCTGCGCGCCTTCGGCGAAGAGAGCGAACTCGAAGCCCTGCAGACCGTCGTGACCAAGCGCCTGCAGAAGATGCGCCGCCAGCTCGATGCCACGCACGAATTCCACCGCATCGGGGCCATCAAGGGCCAGATCCTCGACTCCGACGGCAAGTCGGTTCTGGTCGATCTGTTCGAGCGCTTCGGGCTGAAGCAACAGCACATGCCCATCCTCATCGGCGACGTGCGTTCCTCCACGCTGGAACTGCTGGACATGGTGGAGGATTCGCTCGGCGCCACACCGCACACGGGTGTGCGCGCCCTGTGCGGGCGCAATTTCTGGCGGCAGCTGATGACGTCCAAGGACATCCGCGAAACGTACCTCAACACCCAGATGGCCGCGGCGCTGCGTGGCGACCCGCGTGACACCTTCGACTTCGGCGGCGTCACCTGGGAGCGATATCGCGGGCGCGTCGGCAACGTGGGCTACATCGGCGACGACGAAGCCTACGCCGTGCCGGAAGGTGTGCCCGAGCTCTTCATCACCCGTTTCGCCCCGGCCGACTACATGGAGGCCGTCAACACCAACGGCCTGCCTTACTACGCCAAGCAGGAAGCCGGCAAGTTCGGCAAGGCCGTCGAACTGGAAGCGCAGTCGAACCCGCTGCACCTGTGCACCCGCCCGCGTGCCGTCATCAAGCTGTCGGCCGCGACGGGCAAGGCGGCCTGATATGACGTTTCGGGACAACGTTGTTGACCTGGACGAGGCCGTGTTCGAGACGCTCTCGGACGCGGTCCAGATCGAAGGGCGCACCGATCCCGTCATGGGCATGTTCTATTCGCCGTGGTTGGACGTGGAAACCATGCGCGGCCAGCGAACGGGCCTGCGTGAGCCGTTCGTGATCCTGCGCGATGCCGACGCGGCAGGCATTCGACAGCGTGCGCGCTTGCAGGCATTGGGCGAGCACTTCAGCGTTGTTGACGTGCAGCCCGACGGCTCGGGCACCACGAAACTCGTACTGAGGCCAGAACCATGTCCGTCACGCTAAAGGCCGAGCTCGACATCGCCGCAGCGCTCGCGCCGCTCAACCGCCTGGGCAAGGAAGCCATGCGCAACGCCTGGCGCCGCGCGCTGAAGAAGAGCGCCAACTGGGTAAAAGGCCAGACGGCAAAGCAAGTCTCAGCCGAGATGCACATCGCGCAGAAACTGGTTCGGCAGCGTCTCTACTTCTTCTTGCACAGCGCAGACAAAGGCAAGGTCTGGCTCGGCCTCAACGCCATCGAGGCACACCGGCTCGGCAACCCGCGCCAAACGCGGCGCGGCGTGTCTGTCGGCCGGCATCGATTCGACAAGGCGTGGATCTACCGTAGCAAGCGCGGCAGCACGAGCGACGGCAAGGTATTCCGCCGCGTCGGCAAGGCGCGCATGCCCATCGAGGGCGTCAAACTCGACTGGGCAGACAAGGGCGAAGCCGCTTTCCGCAAAGCCGCCGCAGAGATTGAAGCGCGCCTCATGGTCTTACTGGAGCAGGAAGTGAAATACGAAATCCTCAAGGCGACCGGTCGTGCTCGCTGATCTGCAGCAACTGTTCGACGCCGTGGAATCGCACCTCAAAGCGCAATTCCCCGACGTCGCCCTCATCGGCTGGGCACCTGAAATCGAAGACAGCATGCCGCTGCCGGCCATCCTGCTGTACGTCGGCGCGCTCCGCCCGGGCACCGACCCCGGCACCGGCCAACCGCCCATCAACATCGTGATCGAGCTGCGCGTCGTTGGCGACCCGACCGAGCCAAACGCCGAGGCCGCCATGTGGGCACTCGCCGCACGGCTCATCAAGGTCTTGCACCACCAAACGTGGGGCCTGCCCGTCACCATGGCCGAGCTGGAGAGCGACGGCTTCCACCCAGACGGCATGCGCCCCGACCTCGACGGCTACAGCGTCATCGCCGCTGAATGGCGGCATGAGTTCGACCTCGGGCCGCCCGAATGGGCGTTTGAAGACACCAGCGGCATGACCGTCGATTTCGACATCCAGCCGCGCCACAGCGAGGCTGACCATGGGCTACGAAGCGGGTGAGGCAGACCGGCGGCTGGCGTGCATCGTGCAGGCCGGCGTGATAGCGCAGGTCGACCACGCCGCCGCCCGCTGCACCGTTACCGTTGCTGACTGGACGTCAGACTGGCTGCCGTGGTGGTCGCGTGCTGCCGGCGCCGTGCGCGAATGGCGCCCGCCGTCGCCGGGTGAGCAGGCATTGCTCGTCTCGCCGTCCGGCTGCCTTGAAGGCGGCTTTGTCCTGGCGGGCTTCTACACGGACCAGCACGGCGGCGCGAATGGTCAATCGTCAGATCTGACCGCCACCGACTACCCCGATGGCGCCCGCGAGCATTACGACCACGCCGCGCACGAATACCGGCTTGCCGTACCGGAAGGCGGGCAAATCGTCCTGCAGGTCGGCGATACATCGCTCACGCTGCGCGCCGACGGCGCCGTACTGAAAGCGCCGCAGCTGCGCGCCGACGTGCCGGCATCCACCTTCACGGGCAATGCCCTCGTGGAAAAGGCGCTCGCGTTCATGGGCGGCCTGTCAGGGCAGGGCGCCGCCGGCGGCACCGCCGTCGCCATCCAAGGCGGCATCCAAGCCACAGACGATGTGGTCGCCGGCGATGTATCCCTGCGCGGCCATTCGCACATGGAGCAGGGCGACGGCGCCCCGGTGGGCAACCCGTTCTAGCTGCAGCACATATCAATCGCAAGGCGGCCAAGTGCCGCCTTTTTTCATTGGAGGCACCGTGGCCGTCGTCGGCATGAACAGACGCACGGGAGCGCTGCTCTCGGGCATGGACCACCTCCTGCAAAGCCTGACCGACATCCTGAGCACACGACGCGGCACCCGGCGGGAGCGGCCGGAATACGGCAGCGATCTACCCGACAAGGTGGACTTGCCCATCACGCGCGGCTGGGTTGCCGCGGCGCAGGCAGAAGCGGCACGCGCCATCACACGGTGGGAGCCGCGCCTGCGCCTCTCGCGCGTGCGGGTGGAGGGCATTGAAGACGGTCGAGTGGTCTGGCGTGTCGTCGGCATCTACAACGAGCGGGCCGTCGATCTCAAGGTGACGTCATGAGCGTAATCGACCTGTCCGCATTGCCGCCGCCCGACGTTGTCGAACCACTCGACTTCGAGGCGTCCTACCAGCGACTCCTCTCGACTTTCATTGGGCTCTGTCCGGAATGGTCGGCCACCATGGAATCCGACCCCGTGGTCAAGCTGATCGAGCTGCTCGCGTACGTCGACGTCCAACAGCGCGCGCACGTCAACGACTCCGCACGCTCGACCATGCTCGGCTTTGCTGTCGGCGCAGATCTGGAACATCTGGCCGCCGGCCTCGATACGAAGCGACTCATTGCTGTGCCGGGCGACCCGGATGCGTTTCCGCCGGTCGCCCCAGTCATGGAATCGGAAGCCAGTCTGCGCACGCGCGCACAGGGCGCCTTCGAGCGGTTGTCGGTCGCCGGTCCGCGTGCCGCGTACGAGCTTCATGCCCGCGCCGCAGACGGCCGCGTGGCAGACGCAAGGGCCATCTCGCCGGCGCCGGCGGAAGTCATTGTGTCGGTGCTCAGCAATGAGGGCGACGGCACCGCCTCCGACGAACTGGTCGAGCGCGTGCGCCAAGCGCTCGGCGATGAAGACGTCCGCCCTCTGGGCGACCGGCTGACCGTGCAAGCGGCGCGCATCATCCCGTACCGCCTGCGCGTCGTGCTGTACCACTACCCGGGCCCCGAAGCCGAGCCCATGGTTGCGGCCGCATGGGAGCGCCTCCAAGCCTACGCCCAAGAGCAACGCCGCATCGGCCGAGATGTCCGCCGGTCCGCCATCTTTGCCGCGGCGCACGTCGCTGGCGTGCAGCGTGTGGAAGTTGCCGAGCCCGCCGAAGACATCATCGTCGACCTGACAGAGGCGTCTTACTGCACTGGCATCGACGTTGTTGTCGGGGGCGCGGATGAGTGACAAAACGCTGCTGCCCGCAAATGCAACGCCGCTGGAGCGCGCCCTGGCGCAGACCATCCTCACGCTGCTCGACACACCCGTTCCGCTGAATCAGCTTTGGGATGCGGACACCTGCCCCGTGCGGCTGCTGCCCTACCTGGCAACCGCCCGCTCGGTCGACCGCTGGAATGCCAACTGGCCGGAAGAGGTCAAGCGCCGCGTTGTGCGAGACGCGTTTGCCGTGCACCAGCGAAAGGGCACAGCGGGCGCCCTGCGGCGTGCACTTGAACCGTTGGGCTATCGACTGACGATTCAAGAGTGGTGGCAAACGCAGCCGCCCGGCCACCGGGGCACGTTCTCGCTAGACGTTGGCATCGAAAACACTGGCGTCACCGAGGCAACCTACCAAGAGATCGAGCAGATCGTCGACGACGTTCGGCCGCTCTCGCGCCACCTCACCGGCTTGACCGTCAGCGCCGAGATTGCCGGGAACGTTGGCGCGCACGCCGCCTGCGTCGATGGCGACACGGTGACGGTGTACCCGTACATGCCCGAGGTTGTTACCTCAGAAGGCGCCACCCATTCGGCGGTGGCTGCCCACGTTGTTGAAATTACTACGGTATCGAATGGCTAAGTACTTTGCGACTTTGACGGAGACGGGCGAAGCCAAGATGGCTCGCGCGCTGCTCTCCAATACGATGGTCCCGCTCACCGAGATGGCCGTGGGCGATGGCGGTATCGACGGCGGTTCGGACGCGGATGTGATGCCCAGCGCCGTCCAACGCGCCCTGGTGCGCGAACGCCTGCGCCGGCCCTTGAACCGCCTCGTTCGCGACGACAAGAACGCAAGCATCGTCATTGCCGAGGTCTACCTGCCCGAAGAGGTGGGCGGATGGTGGTCGCGTGAACTCGGTCTGTACGACGAAGATGGCGACCTGTTCGCGGTTGCCAACGTGCCGCCCAGCTACAAGCCGGTGCTCGCAGAAGGCTCCGGGCGTGGTCAGTTCTTCCGGATGATGCTGATCCACAAGGCCGCCGGCAACATCGTTCTGAAGATCGATCCAGCCGTCGTCGTGGCAACGCGCGAGTATGTCGACGAGCAGGTAACTGCCGTTCGCATGGCCGTCACGGAAGCAGAGAACCGATACGCGACGAAAGCGTCGGTCGCGGCCCTATCAGGGCATGTCGATGAAGTCGCAAAGGTTGCATCAGATGCCCTGCCACGTTCCGGCGGTACGCTCACGGGCGTTCTGGATATCAGCGGCACATCCAACGAGCTGCGCCTGACCGACACCGCGGCGCCGCTCACCGTTGGGCGCTTTCGCATCGTACCCGGCGGCGGCCATCTCATCATCGATCGGAACACGGCAGAGGACGGGTCGTTCTCCACGTACGTACGCGTCTGCACGATCGACGGAAACGGCAACATGGCGACGCCGGCAGGGATCGTGGCCGATCTGTTCAAGACACGCGCTGGGGTGAACCTCCCGGCGTACAACAACGACGGGCGCGGCTTCCTGGAGTTCGGTGGCGATACCGTCATCTGGCGCCTTTTCATGGCCGGCCCCACTGGCAATCTGATCCTCGGCAGCTACAACGTTGACGGTACAAACCGGCACCAGCCGTTCTACATCAACTACACCACGGGCCAGTGGGCATTTGGGGTGCGGCCGAACTTCGCCGGCCATGAGCCTTGGGATACGGGCAACCTGCCCAATCCGCTCACAACAGACGGTGGTGCGTTGATCGCAAACCGGGGTTTCAACTTCGGTGTTGGGTACGGCCGGAGCGCGCTGCAGGTTTCCCCGAACGGTACAGATTCCATCGGCGGCGCCTTTACCGAGTGGAACGCCAACCGGACGCCGGCGCTTCAGATCGATTGCCCGTGGAACGAAGCGGCCTACATGGGCATTCGCTGGACACAGTGGGGCGCCCGCCACCTTGCGGCGATTGACTGCTATGCAGGCGGTAGCGATGCAACTGTTCCCTATATCTCCATGCACGTCGGAGGCCGCGTCAACGCTTTCACTTTCGGCGGCAGCGGCACCCTGGTCGCTCAAGGCGACGTACACGCTGGCAACGGTGGCGGCATCCTCGCCACCAACGGCAACGTCTACATGTCGTGGGCTGGGCAGTGGCTTTCCACGTACCTAACGGGACTGAGCGGTGGCAAAGCCAACTCGGGGGCGGTATGCCAATGGAACACCGACATCACTGAGTTTGGTGGCGTCTCCACCGGCTCAAGTTCCGGTCAAGCCGACCTGCCTGCACCGTACGTACTGGTCGGCCTGCGCAACGGCTTCTACACGCACTACCTGCGCGCGGTCCAACTGCGCAACCAATGAGGACACAGCCAATGCTTACCCACGATGAACTGATCTTCTGCCTGCAGCAGAAGTACCCCGATCTCGTTCACGGCGTCGATTTCTGGGTCGGCCAGAGCATGTGCCGCGACACCGGCAAGCAGACCGAAGCCGCGCGCATCATCGCGTGGCACGGTGACGACCAGCCGACCGACGAAGAAGTGGCGGCGCTGGTCGAGCAGTATCGTGACGCTGCCCGGCTGCATGTGTTGGGGCAACGCGCCCGCGAAGAGCGCGATCGCCGCCTTGAAGCAGCCGACGCCATGTTCTACAAGGCCATGGACTCCGGTGACGCCAGCATAGCGCAGCAGGTGGGCCAGTACCGGCAGGCCCTGCGAGAGGTGCCGGAGCTACCTGGCTTTCCGGACGATTTCACGTGGCCCAGCATGCCGGATGACGCGGCCGGCCTGCCGTAAGGGCCCCTGATCACACACCCAAACGAGCCCCGCCACCGAGCGGGGCTTTTTCATTTCCACTTCCCATCGAGGAGCCGCATGGCATCTTCATTCTTCCACGGCATCACCACCACGATTGTCGACACGGGCCCGCGCCCGATCGCCGTGCCGTCGTCGTCCATCACCGGCCTGGTCGACACCTACACGCCGGGCCCGGATCTCGTGCAGCCCGATGTGCCGGTGCAAATCACCAACGCGCGCGAGGCGGCGCAGGCCTTCGGGCAGAACAGCGCCATCACCCGCGCCATCAAGGCAATTCAAGAGCGCACCTCAGCCGTCATCGTCGCAACCGGCGTGGCCGAGTCGGACGATGCTGACGCGCTCACCTCCAGCGTCATCGGCGGCACCACGGGCGCCGGCATGCGCACCGGCCTGCAATCGCTGCTCGATGCCAAGTCGCGTTTCAACGTGCAACCGCGCCTGCTGATCGCGCCCGGGTTCTCTGCCCGCCAGCCGGTTGCGACGGCCATGGATGCACTGGCGTCCAAGCTGCGCGCGGTCGGCATCATCGATGGGCCGAACACCACCGACGAAGCCGCGCTCGCGTATGCACGCAACTTCGGCTCGAAGCGCCTGTACATGGTCGATCCGGGCGTGCGCACGTGGGACACCAACGCCAACGCAGAAGCCGATGCGCCGGCATCCGCCTTTGTCGCAGGCCTGTTCGCCTACACTGATGCGCAATACGGCTACTGGGCGTCGCCGTCCAACAAGGAATTCGTGGGCATCACCGGCACCGGCCGGCCCATCGAGTTTCTCGACAACGATCCGGCCTGCCGCGCCAACCTGCTCAACGAGGCCCGCATCGCCACCATCATTCGTGACGGTGGCTACCGGCTGTGGGGCAACCGCACGTTGTCGGCAGACCCGAAATGGTCGTTCGTCACGCGCGTGCGCACGCTCGACATCCTCATGGATGCCGCGCAGGCCGGCCACAAATGGGCCGTCGATCGGGGCATCACCAAAACGTACGTGCACGACGTCACCGAAGGCCTGCAGGCGTTCATGCGCGACCAGCGCAACGCAGGCGCGCTGATCAATTTCGAGGTCTATGCAGACCCGGTGCTCAACACCGCCAGCCAGATCGAGCAGGGCCGTGTCGTGTGGAACGTGCGGTTCACCGATGTCATCCCGGCAGAAAACCCAATCTTCCGCTTCGAAGTCACCAACGAGTGGCTGACCGAAGTGCTCGACACCAAATAACGGAGGCACACGTTGGTACCCGAGACACTCTACAACTTCAACCTGTTTGTGGATGGCACGAACCTCGCCGGCAAGGCGACGGAGGTCACGCCGCCCAAGCTGAAAATCAAGACCGAAGACTACCGAGGCGGCGGCATGGACGCGCCCGTCAAGCTGGACATGGGCATGGAGGCGATGGAAGCCTCGTTCTCGCTCGTCACACTGACGCCCGCCGTGCTGAAACTGTTCGGCCTGGCCGATCAAAACGCTTTCAACGGCACCTTCCGTGGGGCATTCCGCACGACCGATGGCAAGACGCGACGCGTCGTGCTTGTCCTGCGCGGCATGCTGTACGAGGTTGATCCCGGTTCATGGAAGCCGGGGGAGAAGTCCGAATCCAAGTACTCCGTCAGCGCCAACTTCTACAAGCTGGAGATCGACGGCCGCGTCTGGCACGAGATCGACGTGCTCGGCTGCAAACGCGTCATTGACGGCGTTGACCAGCTCGCGGAAGTGCGCGCCGCCATCGGCATGTAATGCCCCACAAGAGACACACCAAGATGCAAACCACCACCATCAAGCTGAAGTTTCCCGCCACCGTCAACGGCGTCAAGGTTGATGCGCTCACGCTGCGTCAGCCCACCGTGCGCGACATGCGCGTCGCCGGTCAGCAGTCGGGCGGCGATGAAGAGCTGCGCGAGATCCTGCTGTTCGCCTCGCTGGCCACCGCCGGGCAGAACGACATCGAGGGCCTGACCTACGTGGATTACCAGCGCGTGCAGCGCGGCTACTTTCGGCTGCTGGCCGACCGCGAGGCTGCCGATGCCGGACCTGAAACGGTTGGCCAAGCGCCTGCTGGCGATGGGCGTCAGCCCGTCAGACATTGATGCCATGACGGTCGACGACATGGTGTGGTGGTTGACCGACTGACGCAGCAACGCGCCCCAAACGCCGCCAAGCAGCAGGAGAACGGATGGCAACAAAAGACATAGCCCTTGGCATCCTCATCGGCGGCGCGGTCAGCTCAACCCTGGGCCGTGCCGTCAACGAGGTCGGCACCAAGCTGGAGGCACTGAAGAAACGCGCCGGCGAGGCCCGCGTCTGGCAGAACACGATCGGCGAGACGCAGCGCCTGCAGCGCGAGTTCCGCGATCTGCACGCCGCCGGCGACCGGGCGGCAGACAAGGTGCGCAGCAAGATCGAGCGCAATACCCGCGCGCTACGCGATGCCGGGTTCGAGGTCGACCGGCTCGACCGCTCGTACCAACGGCTCGGCCGCACCGCACGCGGGCTGGAACTGCGTGCGCGCGGCACCGAGCTCATTGCCAGCGGCCGAGACCGCCTGCGCAACACCATTGGCGACACCGGCAAGTTTGTCGCCGCCGCTGCGGTGCCGACGGCCATCTCCGCCGGCTATGAAGCCATCATCCGCGACATCGCCATCAAGGCGGGCGCGGCGCGCACCGACAAAGAGCGCGAGATGAGCAGCGGCATTGCCGCCTCCGCGCAGCAAAGCGGCATCGGCCGCAACGTGTTGGCGGATGCCGTCAACCAGATGGTGTCGGCCGGCATGGATCTCGATCGCGCGCTGTCGTTCGCGCCGCTGGTGGGCAAGTTCTCCGTCAGCCAGGGCGCAGACCCGAAAGAAACCGCACGGATGATTCAGGCGCTCGAGCAGAACGCCAAGATCGCCGACCCCGCCAAGATGGCGCAGGCGTTGGAAACCATCGCGTTTCAGGGCAAGGAAGGCTCCTTCGAATCGAGCGATATGGCGCGCTGGTTCCCGGTGCTGCTGGCCGACATGCAGAAGCTGGGCATTGTCGGCAACACCTCTGTCGAGCAGCTCGGCGCGCTGCTGCAGGTGCAAATGAAAACCGCTGGCAGCGCAGACGAGGCCGCCAACAACACCAAGAACTGGTTCTCCAAGATCGGCAGCGCGCAAACGGCCGGCAACTACGCTCGCGCCGGCATCGACTATCAGGCCAAGATGCGCGAGGCCATCGGCAAAGGCTGGAGCACGATGGAAGCATCCTTCGTGCTGGCCCGCGCGTACATCGAGCAGGCGGACCCCGAGAAGGCCCAGCAACTCGCCGCCGCAGCCAAGCAATTCAACGGCGAATCCGATCCCACCAAGCGCGAAGCGCAGATGCGGGCGTTTGAAGAGACCATGAAGACCGGCGATCTCTTCAACGACATGCAGGTCAAGGCTGCGCTGACGGCCTACATGCAGAACTCGGATCTGTATCAACGCCTCAAGCGCGAAGGCGCCCAGGCCACCGGCGAGATCGAGAAAGACCTGGAAGACCGCCGCGCCAGCTCCAAACAGAAGTGGGCGGAGGTCGGGCAGGCGTGGGATGAAGCCATGCGCCGCATCGGCGATGCGCTCAAGCCTGTGACCGATAGCGTTGCGGATCTCGCCGCCGGAGCCGGTAACTCGGTCGGCAAGCTGGCGGCGGAATCGCCCAAGGCTACCGTCGCCATCGGCGGTGTGCTGGCGTCGATTCTGGCGTTCAGAGGCGCGCGGGCGGCGTGGTCAATCGGGAAGGGACTCACCAACATCGCTCGCGGCACTTCCGTGGCTGCAGGCGTCGGTCGTGCGGGGGAGGTGGCGGGCACGGCCGCCAAGGTCGCACCGGCCGCAACAAAGGCATCCGGCGTGCTGGGCGCCTCGGGCCGGTTCCTGAAAGGTGCAGCGCCCAAGCTGGGCAAGGTCGGCGCTGTCGCGGGCGTCTTGGCGCTAGTGGGCACGGCTGGCGTGGCAAGCGCCCAAGCGGCCGAGGGCCCCGGCACCAAGGCCGACAAGGCCAAAGCCATCGCGGGCATCGGCGCAGGGCTGGCTGGCGAACTTGCTGGCGGAGCTGCGGGCCGCGCCATCGGTGCCATCGCCGGCACCGCCATCGCGGGGCCCATCGGCACCGTTGTCGGCGGGCTGCTCGGCGGCATGCTCGGCTCATACCTGGGCGGCAAGGCGGGTAGCGCCGCAGCAGGGTTGGCGCTGGGCAGTACCAAGCCCACGGCCGCGATGGAAGCCGGTAAGCCCATTCTGCCTGCCGGCGCCGTGGAGGCACTCGGCACGGTCAGCGCGCTCGCCAAGGCACCACCGGTACCGCCGCCGCAGGTCGACCAACGTTTCGAGTTCGCGCCGCGCATCGCGCTAACGGTACATGGCGACGTCAAAGACCCGCGCCAGCTTGCCGAAGAACTGATGCCGCACCTGCGCCGCCAGTTTGACGAATACGCCGCGCAGCAACGCCGCGCCGCCATGTCGGATCGTCCGCATCTGTAACGGAGCACATCATGGATTTTCAAACCTTCGCATCCGCAGCGGCCACGCATGCGGCTCGCGCTGCCGAGCATGTCAGGCAGATGGAGCGATTGCTGGACAAGCCGGACGGCACAGGGGAAGCCAACGCCCATCGCCGCGAGGCGCAGGCCTTGGGCGACCTGAACAGCGCCGGCACCGCGCTTGCCGCTGCCGCTGAAGCCATTGGCGGCGTAGGCCGAACGGCTGCAGGCAGAGGCGCAGCGCAGCGTGCGCTCGGTCTGACCGATACCGCGCTGGGCGGCATCCAATGCACCGCCGTTGGCGAGCGGTTCAACACCGTCCTGCGGGCCGCGCAAACCACGGGCGACGCGCTGGCAACCGTACGCCGCCGCCTCGATGCCGTGTTGCCCGCCGTCACGCCCAACGTGCGCAGCCTGGTGCCCAGCTACGCCCTCGGCCCGGACAAGATCCTGGGCGCCGGCCAAGCCGCAGGCGCCACCGAACGCCTGCTCGTGCTGTCCACCGACGACGGCGAGCAATTCCAGTTCGGCCTCAGCACCGCTGCATACGACCGCCTGCGCCGCGAGACCCGCTACAACATCGCCGCGCAGGAGCGCATCCAGCGGCAAGAGGCATTGCAGGCCGTGGGCGCGGGCGGCGACACCATCACCGTATCCGGCGCCATCTTCACCGCCGGCGGCGCAGGGGCAGGGCAGCTTGACCGCCTGCGCGCCATTGGCGCCGCGCTCAAGCCGGTGCAACTCACCACCGGCTCGGGCGACGTGCTCGGCCGCTACTTCCTCGACCGCGTGGGCGAAGAGCAAGACGCGCTGCTGGCCGATGGCACGCCGCGCAAACAGGGTTTCGATTTGGAGTTCCGACGCTATGGCGATGACTATCAGAACATCTGACGGCGACGTGCTGGACGTGCTCTGCTACCGCGCATACGGCAGGCTGGCAGGCACAGTGGAAGCCGTGCTCGATGCCAACCCCGGCTTGGCCGCGCGCCGCCAGCCTTACGAGGCGGGCGTGGAGATCTTCCTGCCCGACCTCACGCCCGCGCGCGACGAGCCCATCCAGCTTTGGACGTAACCCATGGAAGCGCAATTCGAAGTGCTGGCAGACGGCAAAGACATCACCGCGCTGCTGCGCGATCGCGTGCTGGAGATCCGCACCACCGACAAGCCCGGCATGGAGGCCGACCGCTGCGAGATCCGCCTCGATGACCGTGACGGCAAGATTGCCTTCCCGCCCAAGGGCGCCAAGCTGCGCGTCTCGTTCGGCTGGGCGGGTAAGGGCCTATCCACGCGCGGCACCTACGCCGTTGACGAGATCGAGCTGAGCGGCCCGCCCGCCACCATCGTGATACGCGGCAAACCGGCCGACATGCGCGCCACCGCCAAGGCCCAACGCAACGCCAGCTACACCGGCACCACGCTGGCCGCCATCGTCGCAACCGTCGCCGCGCGGCACGGTTGGAAGCCCGCCTGTACGATCGAGGCGCACATCGAACGCGCCGACCAGTTTGGCGAGAGCGATCTGCATTTCATCACCCGGCTTGCAAAGCAGTACGGCGGCACGGCAACGGTGAAGGGCGGGCGGCTGATCGTTGCCCCGCGCGGCGGCGGCAAATCCGCAGACGGCAAGCCGCTCGCACCCATCGTGCTTCGGCCGGAAGACTTGATGCGCTACCGCCTGACATTCCCCGACCGCAGCAGCGTGGGTGGCGTTAGAACCCGCGCGCACGACGCCAAGACCGGCCGCAAGATCGATCTGTACATCCCGAACCCGGAAGCGCCCGACGGCGGGCCTGCGCAGGCCACGCACACCGACCGGCACGTGCATGCCAGCCTGCCAGCGGCAAAGGCCGCTGCCAAAGCCAAGCTGCAAGATATGAACCGCAGCACCGCCGAAGGCGAGCTGGAGATGATGGGCCGTGGCGATATCAGCGCCGAGAAAACGCTCCGCCTGCAAGGCTTCAAAGCCCAAGCCGACGGCGACTACCTGGCCGAGACGGTCACGCACATCTACGCCAACAAAAGCTGGCTGGTGAACGTGAGCCTGAACGGTGGCAACAGCGGCAAGGCCAAGGCCGGGCAGGGCAAGGCCAAGAAGACCGCCAAGGTGACCAACCTGGTCATTCCTGCGCCTCCCAAGTAACAAGACACACAGCAAGACACACGCGCTCGCAACTGCGGCCGCATCCCAAACAGCCCGCCACCCGGCGGGCTTCTTCATTTCCAAGCCATGAACAAAGACACCTTCAGCAAGGCAGCAGCCTTGCCGCCCGCGCTCGCCAATCGCTGGTGGCCGCACGTCGAGGCCACCTGCAAGCGCTTCGGCATCTCCACGCCCGCACAGCAAGCGGCCTTCATTGCGCAGATCGGGCACGAGTCCGGCGGCTTCTCGCGCGTGACGGAATCCTTCAATTACGCCGTGGCCGCGCTTCCGGCCATGTTCTCTCGCATCACGCCAGCGTTGGCCTTCGCGCTCGGCCGCAAGCCCGGCGAGCGCGCCGTGCCGCTCGAGCGGCAAATGCGCATCGCCAACATCGCTTACGCCAACCGCTACGGCAACGGCGACGCTGCCAGCGGCGACGGCTGGCGCTACCGGGGCCGCGGCCTCAAGCAAATCACCTTCCTGGCCAACTACCGCGAGTGTGGCCATGCGCTGGATCTCGACCTCGTTACGCACCCCGAGCTGCTCGAGCGGGACGACTACGCCGCGCTTTCCGCCGGCTGGTACTGGTGGGCCTTCGGGCTGGGCAAGCTGGCCGACGCCGGCAAATTCGACGAGGTCACGCGCCGCATCAACGGCCCCGCCATGGAAGGCGCAGAGCCGCGCCGTGCGCGCTGGCACGTCGCCAAACAAGCATTGGGAGCATGAATGGCTGAGCAAACAGGTTGGGGCGCGCTGCTGCGCGTGGTGGACACGATTCTGCCGAGCGCGGCCGGTGCGCTGGTGTCGCTGCGGTTCATTCCGGGCACGCCCGTGCAGCGCGTGGCAGCGCTGCTGCTGGGCATTGCCTGCGCGCATTACCTCGGCAACGGCGTGATTGGCTTGTGGCACGTGCCAGCGGGGCTTGAGTCCGACGCCATCAAGTTCATTGCCGGCGTGTTCGGGCTGACCATCGTCGGCTACGCATACGGCGAGCTTCCTGCGCTGCGGCGCCTGGTGCACGACTGGCTGCAGCAAGCAGCGCAACGCTGGATGGGAGGCCGCAAAGAATGACGATCAGCCAAAACGACGTGCTCACCGCCATCGACATCGTGGCGCTCGTGGCCATCTGCGCGGGCGCCGCGTGGTCTGCGCTCACGCAGGCCATTCCGCATGGGCTGCGCGGCGCGCTGCTGCTGTGCGCAGTCGCCCTGTGCGCGCTGGGCAGCGCCTCCACGGCGATCGGCGCCAATCACGACATCGCCACCGTGCAGCTGCATTGCGCGCTGGCGGTGGCGGGCCTGTGGGTCACCCACATCATCCGACAAGGCAAAGCCAATGAACTTCGCAATGATCCGCCTGGTGGCAGTGGCGGCGGTAGCTGCAGCAGCGGCGTGGGGCTGGCAAGCCAATCGCTACGACAAGACCATCGCGCAGATGCAACGCGACCACGCCATCGAGCGCCAGGCCGCCGTCGATACCGTCGTGACCGCGCTGCAGGCTGCAATCACAAAGCACCGGCAGCTTACCGACCAGCTCGACGCGCTCGACCGTACCCATTTCTCGGAGATGCAACATGCAGCCGCTGAAAACACGCGTCTGCAGCGCGCTCTTGCTGCAGGTGATGTACGGATGTCAGTGCGCGCCCGTTGCCAGCCCGACGCCGGTGCCGTTGCCGGCGCAGGTGAAGATCAGCCCGGCGCCGGCCTGGGCGATGGAGCCGCCGGCCGATGTGAGCTATCTGGAGCGGATGCGGCGGATCTTGTCGATCTCTTCGCCGGGGCAGAGCGGGATAGGGAGAAATTGAGGTATTTGCAGGGGAGGGAGCGGGCGTTGGTGAGGGCTGGTGTTTGCGATACGTCTGTTACAAGCAGCCTTTCGTCCGAGACTTTTCCCCAAAAAGACTAATGCACACGCGAGAACCTCTTGTCGTATGCTTGTGCATCTCCACCTTGCCTTATTGCCATGTCTGCATTTGGTCTGGACCGGTGTCCTCACTGTAACATTGCCCTGCCGAACCTCTTGGAAGTTGGCAAGTATCAGGTACCGAGCTCGGACAGGACGGTATATCTTCTGCGCTGTAAAACATGCAGCATGCCAGTGTCAGTGGTAGCCGATCCCTGGGGCCACGTGGTCACGACTTGGCCAAAAACAGTGGCTTACTCGAAGGATATTCCTGAGCGTGCGCGCAATCGCCTAATCGACGCCAGGGAGACTCTGGCCAATCCTTCGCCTTGCATCATGTGTTGCAATGCTGCGGTTGATTGGATGCTGAAGGAAAAGGGCCTTGTGGAAGGTTCGCTTTACAGCCGTATCGATAAGGCTGCCGAAGAGCATCTGATTACCGACGATATGAAAGCCTGGGCGCATGAGATTCGCCTCAGCTCCAACATTGAGCGGCACGCGGACGTGAATGAAGCGGATCCGACCCGCGAAGAGGCCCAACGCTGTTTGAACTTCGCGGAAGCTCTCGCTGAACTGCTCTTCGTCTTACCCGAACGGGTAGCGCGTGGGCGTGTGGCCAAGCAGCCGGCAGAAGCAAAGCCAAAAGTTGCGCCCCCAAGCGCAGCGGAGGTTGTCGCGGCAGCGGTGCAGTCGCTCAAAGGCGTTCGGTAACACGCGTCCGCTTTTGCGCTGTGGATGCTGGCTGGTGATCACGTCCGGCAGTAGAGCAGTCGAAAGGCACAAAAAAGGGCGGCCAAGCGGTCGCCCCTTTTTTTCACTCATGCGCCATAAGCTCCATGGCAGCGCGGGCGAGAAGCCCACTGCGTGTTTCATGCCTTTTCTCGGCAAATTGATCCAGCTTTCTGAGCACGAAGCGCGGAAGGGACACGTTGATGCGTTCGGGGGTGCGGTCAAGCTCCTCGTCATCAACATCTACGAGCGCCCAGATCGCACCGGCATACTCGTCTTGCTTGGTCAGGTCTTCAATTGTTGAACAGGTTACGTCTACGTCTTCGCCAAGCTCTACCAGGGTCTGCAGATGACCCGCGATGGCCTCCCGCGTGTTGCGGATGGCTTCATCGATGGTATCGCCCCACGAATGGACGCCGGAAATATCCGGCACCGTCACGCCATAGACGCTCCCCGCATCCTTATGAATAGCGATGGGGAACTGCATGGCTCTCCTACCGAGGTTGTTGTTCCACGAGCGGTTGCGACTACGCACCTCTGGGAAAAACCGCCGACCTCACTTCAGGCCGGCGGATTTCAGGATGCTTCGAACTGTTCCGATTGGCAGGTCCTTCTTCGGGTGTGGCACCGTCACAAGGCCCCGCTTCTCGGGGTGCTTGTAATGATGGTGGCTGCCGGTAATCCGCACCAGTCGCCAGCCATCATCTTCGAGCATCCGGATCAACTGTGCTGACTGCATTGGCTGACTCCGGTTGTTCTGTGTGTAATTTTACACACGAACGGCGCGTGCACAAGAAAAATGTGTAGTTATGTGTGCCGAGTGTTTTTCGCGCCACATTACGCAAATCTCTCTGTGAGCGCCCCTACACCCCCGCCTCAATCAAATCCGAAACCTGCACCGCCGCCCGCGCAAAATCAGTCAGCGCGCGGGCGCGCTTGTGCCGATAGCTGCCGGCGGAGATGACGACGGGCTCTTTGGCGTCGTCGGCCTGCAGGACGATGAGCATGCCGGTGTAGCGGTCTGCCTGGTAGATGTGTTTGTTGAGCAGTTGCAGCGCGCGCTCGACGTCGGCGGGGTAGAGG
>Ga0207649_10000080_pt1 | contig 82307 bp, 78 predicted proteins | sample KBSC43metaG_FD_184317 | JGI IMG/M metagenome (GOLD analysis project Ga0207649, IMG submission 184317) | Corn rhizosphere microbial communities from Kellogg Biological Station, Michigan, USA - KBS C4-3 metaG (SPAdes) (version 2) | ecosystem: Host-associated > Plants > Roots > Rhizosphere > Soil ... | reverse complement strand
TGTTTGAAGAAGCGAAGTCCAAGGCCGTGAGCCAAGGCACAGCACTCGTAAAGGGGATTCCGTGAAGCGTTCCAGACGTGGCGGCCGTAGACCGCAGCATGGTGGTCACAATCAAGGTGGCGGCGGCGGCGGCGGCAATGGCGGCGGCGGTTTCAATCCGAACCGGACGTTCGATTCGACCGGACCGGAAGTGAAGATCCGCGGTTCCGCGGCCCATGTGTATGAGAAGTACCTGCAGCTCGCGCGCGACGCCAACACCTCGGGCGACCGCGTGATGGCGGAGAACTATCTCCAGCACGCCGAACACTATTACCGCATCCTCGCGCAGCAGCAGCAACAGATGCAGCAATACCAGCAGCAGCGCGAAGCCCAGTACCAGGCCAATGCCAACACGAACGGCAACGTCAACGGTAACGGCAATGGCGGCGGCGGCCGTGGACCGCAGCAGGGCGGTGACCCCTATCAGGCGAACAACAGCACCAGCGGAGCGTCCTTCAACCTCAGCGAGGGCAACGCGAACGCCTCCGAAGAGGGCGATGCGGACGGCAACCGGGCCGAGGAAGCGATCCCCGAAAACGAAGGGTTCTAGCCAACCCTTCTTGAAATCGGGGAACTTCAAACCCACCTCTCGTCGGGATACCGTGCCCAGCCGGGGCGTTATCCAAATTGACGGACTTGGAATCGCGCGCCCTCGGGCGGCAAATCCAGGTGCCACGAGAGGACGATATGGACGCCGAGAAATTCACCGAGCGGTCGCGCGGATTCATTCAGGCCGCGCAAGGGCTGGCCCTGCGCTCCAACAACCAGCAATTCACCACCGAACATCTTCTGAAGGTTCTCCTCGATGACGAGGAGGGGCTTGCCGCGCGCCTGATCCGCGCCGCCGGAGGCCGCCCCGAAGAAGCCTTGCGCCAGACCGAACTGGCGCTCGCCAAGCTGCCGAAAGTCGAAGGCGGCAACGGGCAGGTGTACCTAAGCCCGCAGGCCGGGCGCATGCTCGACAACGCCGAGCAACTCGCCAAGAAAGCGGGCGACAGTTTCGTCACCGCCGAATACATGCTGCTCGCGCTCGTGATGGCACAGGGCACCGATGCCGCGCGCATTTTGAAAGACGCAGGGCTCACCGCGCAAAATCTCAACGCCGCGATCAACGATCTGCGCAAGGGCCGCACCGCCGACAGCGCGACCGCCGAAAACGCCTATGACGCGCTGAAGAAATACGCCCGCGACCTCACAGACGCCGCGCGCAGCGGCAAACTAGATCCCGTGATCGGCCGCGACGAGGAAATCCGCCGCACCATCCAGGTGCTGTCGCGGCGCACCAAGAACAACCCCGTGCTCATCGGCGAACCCGGCGTCGGCAAGACGGCCATCGCCGAAGGTCTCGCGCTGCGCATCGTCAACGGCGACGTGCCGGAATCCTTGCGCGACAAGCACCTGATGGCGCTCGACATGGGCGCGCTGATCGCGGGCGCGAAATTCCGCGGCGAATTCGAGGAACGTCTGAAAGCGGTCCTCAACGAAATCACCGCCGCGCAAGGCAAGATCGTCCTCTTCATCGACGAACTGCATGTGCTGGTCGGCGCAGGCAAAGCCGAAGGCGCGATGGACGCCTCCAACCTGCTCAAGCCCGCTTTGGCGCGCGGCGAACTTCATTGCGTCGGCGCCACAACGCTCGACGAATACCGCAAGTACATTGAGAAGGACGCGGCGCTTGCACGCCGCTTCCAGCCCGTGTTCGTCAGCGAACCCACGGTCGAAGACACCGTCTCGATCCTGCGCGGCATCAAGGAGAAATACGAAGTCCACCACGGCGTGCGCATCACCGATGCCGCGATCGTGGCGGCCGCCACCTTGTCGAACCGCTACATCACCGACCGCTTCCTGCCCGACAAGGCCATCGACCTGATGGACGAAGCGGCCAGCCGCCTGCGCATGCAGGTGGATTCCAAGCCCGAAGAACTCGACGAACTGGATCGCCGCGTCATCCAGCTCAAGATCGAGCGCGAGGCGTTGAAAAAGGAAACCGACAAGGCGTCGAAAGATCGCCTCGACACGCTCGAACACGAACTCGCCAATCTGGAAGAGGAATCCGCCGCGCTGACCGCAAGGTGGCAGGAAGAAAAGAAATCCGTCCAGAACACACAGTCGATCAAGGAAAAACTCGACGCGGCCCGTCAGGAAGTCGAGATCGCGCAGCGCAAGGGCGATTTCGGCCGCGCGGGCGAGCTGACCTATGGCGTCATCCCCGGTCTCGAAAAACAGTTGCGCGAGATCGAAGAGAACGAAGGCTCCGCTCTCGTCAACGAAGCCGTGACGCCGGAGAACATCGCGCAGATCGTCTCCCGCTGGACCGGCATTCCCGTAGACAAGATGCTCGAGGGCGAGCGCGAAAAACTTCTCCGCATGGAAGAAGGTCTGGAAAAGCGCGTCATCGGCCAGCACGAAGCCGTGCGTGCCGTCGCCAACGCCGTGCGCCGTGCGCGCGCGGGGCTGCAAGACCCGAACCGTCCCATCGGCTCGTTCCTGTTCCTCGGCCCCACGGGTGTCGGCAAGACCGAACTCACCAAGGCGCTCGCAGCCTTCCTGTTCGATGACGACAGCGCGATGGTGCGCATCGACATGAGCGAGTTCATGGAAAAGCATTCCGTGGCCCGCCTCATCGGCGCGCCACCGGGCTATGTCGGCTATGAAGAAGGCGGCGTGCTGACCGAAGCCGTTCGCCGCCGCCCGTACCAGGTGATCCTGTTCGACGAAGTCGAGAAGGCGCACAGCGACGTCTTCAACGTCCTGCTGCAAGTGCTCGACGACGGACGCCTCACCGACGGTCAGGGCCGCACGGTCGATTTCCGCAACACGGTGATCATCCTCACGTCGAACCTCGGCGCCGAATTCATGGCGGCGCAGGCGGGCGAGGATTCATCGGCCGTGCGCACGCAGGTGATGGAAGCGGTCAGGGCGCATTTCCGCCCCGAATTCCTGAACCGCCTCGACGAGATCATCCTGTTCCACCGCCTCACGCGCGCAAACATGGACAAGATCGTCGACATCCAGGTCGAACACCTCAAGCGCCTGCTTGCCGACCGCAAGATCGACATCGAACTCGATGCGAAGTCGCACGAATGGCTCGCCAACGAAGGTTACGATCCGGTCTATGGCGCACGCCCGCTGAAGCGCGTCATCCAGCGCCGCCTGCAAGACCCGCTCGCGCAGTTGCTGCTCGAAGGCAAGATAGCGGACGGCGCAAAGGTGAAAGTCAGCGTCGGCAAAGCGGGCCTGTCCATCAACGGCCAGGAATTCGCCGCATCCGACGACATCGTGATCGATCGCGCGCCTTCAAAGTCGGTGCATTAAGCGAGCGTTACTTGCCCTGCCGCAGATCGCCCGCTGCGTCGGCGACCTTCGTCTCCAGCGGCATCGAAGCAAGCTGCAGATCCGTATGCAGCCGCTCGTTCTGGAAGATGCGCATCTCTGAGCCGTCCAGCCTGCGGCCGGACGCCAGTTTCACCGACTTCGGATTGACCTGGTGATTTGCGATGCGGATTTCGTAATGCAGGTGCGGTCCGGTCGCGAGTCCCGTGTGGCCGCTATAGGCGATCACCTGGCCCTGGCGCACGCGCGAACCTTTGTGGATACCGGCCGCGAAGCGCGACAAGTGTCCGTAAGCGGTGGAATAGCCGTTGCCGTTGTTGAGCAGCACGAAATTCCCGTAGCCGTTCACCTTGCCGGCGATCTGCACCGTGCCGGAACCTGCGGCCATCACCGGCGTGCCGTCGGGCACGGCGAAGTCGATGCCCTTGTGCATGCGGCTGTATCCCAGCACCGGATGGAAGCGCATACCGAAGCCGGACGAAATCCGCGCACCGTCGACCGGCGTCTTCATCAGGAAGCTCTTGGCGCTCTGGCCGCGCGCGTCGAAGTAGTCTGCTGGCTGTCCGTTGAACTGGTGGCGATAGAGCGCGATCGTGCGACCGCCGGTGTGTAGCGCGGCATAGCTGATGTCACCCTGTTTCGCGGGCTGTCCGTCGGCCGTGTAGTAGTAGTTATACAAAACCTCGAAGGAGTCGCCCGGCTGCAGGTCGCGCTGGAAGTCGATCTCATACGAGAACATGTGGATCATCTCGACCACGACTTCGGCCGGAATGCCCGCACGCATCGCCGAGAGATAGAGGCTGGAGTCGATCTTGGCGCCCGCGTGGTGCATCTTCGCGTGCAGAACCTTCTGCGCATCGCCGACGACAAATGTGTTGGATGCCGTGCGCGTCACCGTGATGTCGTGATCGACCGACGGCGAGAACAGCAGCGACAGCAGCTTGCCCGGCGCTTCGGACACCGGCTCCACCTGGCTTTCGTCGACATCGGCCATGTCGTTGCCGCTGACGGCATCGTCGGGCAGCGTAATGGTGATGACCGAGGGCGTTTCGGTCGAAGGCGGCGGCGCCGCGAACGTAAGATCGAAGCTCTGGCCCGAATGGATTGCGCGGGGGTCATACGCTTTCGACAGCGCGGCGATCACGGCTTGTGCTTCGTTGGCGCTGACACCGGCTTCTTTCAGCGCCCCCATCAACGTGTCGCCCTGTTCGAGCGTGATGGTGTGGGTTTCCACGCCGGAAGAGCTGCTGCCGTCTTCGGCGGTCAACGCGGCATCGACGGCGGCGGGATGTTTGGAAATCTTGGTGCTGCCCGGCACAAAGGACGGCGCGAGAGAGGCATACGAGACGTCACCGGATTTCGCGAGCTGCAAAAACAATTGGTAAGGCATCAGCGCGCGGTCGCGGCTGGTGTCGCGCAGCAATCCCGGCGGCATCGCGCCCGCGGCAAGCCACGCCACGGCACCGGCGACCATTGCGGTCACGGATGTTGAAACCAGCGCCCAGCGGGCATCGGGAGAGGCAAGGGCAATCGCAGCGCCGCTGGCCGAACGGCGAAGGCCTTCAAAACGCGCGATGAGTTGCGTTGAAGTGCGTCGGATCACGCCGGCTCCCTAAGCGTTTCGGCGCCAACGGAAGCCCGCCGACCCCAGCCCTGTGCGACAACCGGCGAACCGGCGCGCGCAGTAAGACAAACTCATAGGTGCGCCGTCAACCTTTTACATCGAATTAACATTGGAAGCCCTTGGTCCGAAAGGACGAATCGGAGCCTCCCTGTTAACATTTGGTTCAGTAAAAGAGCGGCCGCGGGCCTTTTCGGACCCGCGGCCGGAGCGTCGTTCTGTCCCAGCATCCCCTCGGAGACGCCCCCCTAGAGACGAACGAGCAGGACCTCCGCCAGCTTGCCGTGCAGGTAGCCGATGATCTTGGCCAGGTGCAGCACGCAGAAGAAAAGCAGCACGCCGATCAGCGCCAGCACAATGAGGCCGGGCGCGGTGTGCAGGATGTGCTCCAGCACGGGCGCCGCGTCGAGCTGGATGTGGGACTCGTTCGTCAGCAGCGAGAACAGCGACATCGCCGTGACGCCAAGCGACAGGGATATGCCGACCACCGCGATGACGAAATAGACGATACCCAGCGGCAGCATCAGCAACAGATAGAACATCGACGACCACGTGCGCACATCGCTCAACGCATCGCCGATCCGCGAAAAGAAGGTGCGATACTCCGGAAACTGTATCGGAAGCCGCCGCGGCATGCGCACGCCGAGCAGCGTTTCCACGATACGGCCTTCGACATGGGCGATGACGCGCTCCGAGCCGATGAAAAGAAGCGCAAAGGGAATGCCGATGATAAGGACGAAAAGGCCCACGGAAAGCGAAAGGCCGGTGATCGTCCACACGAAATAGAAAACACCGGTGGCAAGCGATAAAAGCATGTAAACAAGGGCGCTATACGCGCGCGGGTCCGAAACGATGGAGAAGAATCCCGGTTTGCGGGCTGGCGGTTCTTCGGCTTTGGGAAACGGTCCCGACCATGCAGCTTCCATCGTCTGATAAGTCTCTGCGACTTCCTCCGGTGATCCATATGTCTCGATGACATCCATCAGCACTTCGCGCTCGCTTTGCGCGGGGTGCTGGATGATCTCGTTGCGCAAATGCTCTTCGGCGTCGGTGAGCGCGTCGCGGATGAGGGCAGGTGGGCAGCCCTTCAGCGCGATCTGCAGCGCGTCGAGATATTCGCGGACAGTTTCAGGCTGTAGGCCTGTGTTCATATCCGGCTCCCTGGGCCACGAGGGCTTCGTCGACGAATTCGCGCATGTCGCGCCAGGCGCCCTGCCAGTCGGCGAGTGCTTTTCGTCCTTCGTCTGTGATCGAGTAGTAGCGGCGCGGCGGCCCGAAGGCGGACGCCTCGACCCGGCTGTCCAACAACCCCAGCGTGTTGAGGGATCTAAGAACGGGGTAGATCGCCCCCTGCTTGAAGATCAGTCCGCCTTCGCCTTCCGCCTTCACGGCTTTGGCGATTTCGTACCCGTACATCTCCCGTTCGGCGCGGGCGAGCACCGCCAGGAGGACGAGCGAGGATAGCCCGGCCATCAGTTCCTTACGGAATTTGCGCGTATAGACAGTTTCTTCCACGCGCGGCTCCCGTCTCCCTTGCTATTACGAACTTCAATCTAGCATCAAGTTCGTACTATGCAAGGGTGCCCTATAGGTAAGTTCAAAATAATTCGATTCGGTGTATCCCCGCGATCTTCGACCGCAGGTTGAAAGCCTTTGATATTCCTATAAGTTGTAATTCTCAGGGCTAGGGGTAGCCCTCTTTTGCAAGGGGCAAATATGAAAATTCAGGCATTTGTGGCCGTCGCCATGGTTGGCGCGGCTGTTTCTGGTTGCGCGACCATCATCAAGGGATCGGGCCAGGACATCGCAGTGAATTCGACTCCGGTCGAAGGTGCGGAGTGCGTGATGCACAGTTCGGAGGGGACGTGGCGCCTGACGACGCCAGGCTCCGCGCATGTCGACAAGAGCAAGAACGACATCAAGCTGACTTGCACCAAAGTCGGTTATCAAGACACGACCGATACCATTCCATCCGGCTTCCAGGGTTGGACGCTGGGCAATCTGCTTCTCGGCGGTGTGATCGGTCTGGGCGTCGATGCCGCCACCGGCTCGATCAACGAGTATCCGCAAACCGTCACGGTGCAGATGACACCGGTCGCGCGTTCGGCCGCCGTGCGTAACGACACGCCCGTTTCGACGCCGTCGGTGCTGCCGCCGCCGGTACAGCCGACAGCATTGGGCGCGCCGTCGAGCTGACCTCTCCCGAATGCAGCCGGCAAATAATCGCCGGCTGCATTTGCCCTTTTTCGGCTTCAATTTCGTGATAGCGTTCCTTCATTCGAATTGGGGGAGTGCAACGCCATGGGTAAACGCCTTTCCATTTGGATTTCCAGTTTTATTCTCGCTCTGACATTCGCCGCCGCAACACCGGCATCCGCGCAATCCGGTTACAGCCAGGAAGACCTCGACGCGATGCTCGCGCCGATTGCTCTGTATCCGGACGAATTGCTCACCCAGGTCCTGATCGCTTCGACATATCCGGACGACGTCGCCGAGGCGCGACGTTATCTCGATCGCTATCCGTCACTGCAGGATTCCAGCGCATTGCTCGCCAACCAGGTTTCGGCGATGCCGTGGGACGACAGCGTGAAATCGCTTGCGCAGTTTCGGTCGATATTGGTGATGCTGGACGATCAGCCCGAATGGACGGATGCGCTGGGCTATGCATTCCTTTATCAGCAAGCCGCCGTGATGCAGACCGTTCAACGCCTGCGCTTGCGTGCGGAACGCGCAGGTTATCTCAGAAGCAACAACCAGCAGATCGTCGATATCCGGCCCAACATCATCGTCATCGCATCGACGCGGGACAACTACTATTACATTCCCTATTACGATCCCAACATCGTCTACGGCAGATGGTGGTGGCCGAACCGGCCGCCTTATTACTGGGAGCCGCCGCCGCGTTACCGTCCGGCCGGGTACGCGCTAGTCAACGGCTTCTTCTTCGGCGTTAGCGTCGGGATCATCAATTCGATCTTCACGCCCGTTCGCCCGGATTGGCGCCGCCATTATCTCATCATCTCCGGCGGCACGAAGCCGGGCACGCATTGGCAATGGAAACCGCGCCCGCAAAGGCCCGGTCACCCCAATCGCCCCAATCGTCCGCCGACGACCAAACCGATACTGAAACCGAAACCGCCGCGTCCGCTGCCGGGCAAGCCGGTAATCCAACCGCCCAAGCCCGGAATTCCCGGCAGGCCCGGCCAACCCGGAAGGCCGCCGCGTCCCGAAAAGCCCGTGACTCTTCCGGCTCCGGTCAAACCCGTGCCGCCGGTCACGCGCCCGGTGCCGACGCCAAACCCGCCGGTTGTCAGACCCGCGCCAACCCGTCCGGCCATCACGCCACCGGCAACCAAACCGGCGGTGCCGGTAACGAAACCGGCGCCCATCACACGGCCGGCGGTGCAAGTGCCTGCAAGACCCGCAGCACGTCCCGCACCGAACAAGCCGGACGATAAAAAGCCGGATCAGGACGACAATCGAAACCGTCGCGACGGTAATTGAAGTGAAAGCGGCGCTCCGATGAGAGCGCCGTTTTTGTTTGGAGGGTTATCGCCTATCCCTTACCTCCCCCTACGCGGGGAGGTCGACGCGCGGCAGCGCGGCGGGTGGGGCCGCGCAACGAAGACAGTGCGCGTGAGATCGGCCCTAATCGTTCATGCGGATGGTGTCGCGCACCAGCGGATAGATCTGCCGCTGCCATTTCGTGCCCGAGAAGACGCCGTAATGGCCGACGCCCGGCTGCAGATGATGGTGCTTCTTGTGCGGCTTGATGCCGGTGCAGAGATCGTGCGCCGCCAAAGTCTGCCCCGGCGCGCAGATATCGTCCTTTTCGCCTTCGATCGTCAGCAGCGCCACCTTCTTGATCGCGCCGACGTCGATGCGGTTGCCGCGCCATTCGAAAATCCCGCGCGCAAGGTGATGTTCCTGGAACACGCGTTGCACGGTTTGCAGATAAAACTCGGCAGGCAGGTCCAGCACCGCGAAATATTCGTCGTAGAAGCGCCGCGTCGCGTTGGCCTTTTCGATTTCGCCGCGCGCGATATGCGAGAATAGGTCGAGATGCGCCCGCACGTGGCGCGGCAGGTTCATCGACATGAACGCCGCCAGCTGCAGAAAGCCCGGATAAACCCGCCGGTTCGCGCCGCGGAACTGATGCGGCACGCTGGCGATCAGGTTCTTCTCGAACCATTCGATGGAATGCGACGTCGCAAGCTCGTTCACCGCCGTCGGATTGATGCGCGTGTCCACCGGGCCAGCCATCAACGTCATGCTGCGCGGCTGGGCGACGTTGCCTGTCTGCGCCATCACGCCGATGGTGGCGAGCAGCGCATTGCACGGCTGGCAAACGCCCACCACATGCGCGCCCGGCCCGATATGTTCGAAGAATTTGATGATGTGATCGATATAGTCGTCGAGCGCGAACGGCCCTTCGCCGCGCGCAATATCGCGCGCGTTGTGCCAATCGGTGATGTAGACGTCGTTGTCCGGCAGCAGCGAACGCACCGTGTCCCGCAACAGCGTCGCGAAGTGCCCCGCCATCGGCGCCACCACCAGCACGCGCGGCTGTTCCACCGCGATGTCCTTCTTGAAGTGGAGCAGGGTGGCGAACGGCGTTTCGAGTGCGGCTTCCTCCACGATCAGCGCCTCACGCTCGCCCACCACAACGGCTTCGATCCCGAAGGGCGGGCGCTCATGCACCAGCTTGGCGCGCGCGAACAATTCCGTGCCCGCCGCCGCCGTGCGCAGAAGAAGATTGCCGAACGGCCCCGCGCGGCCGCGATCGAACAGCGCCGCCGCCACTTCGGCCGCCGCCCGAAAGGGCGCAAGCATGTCGTCACGCGCCTGATAGGCTTCGTAGATCATTCGCCCGGAAGGTCCCGCACCGCAGAAATTTTTTGCCCCACTGCCAAAAGGCTAGTGCATTTTATGCTGCATTGCGAAATACTTTCTTACGGGCAGGGGATGGGAGCGCGCCATGGCCAAGGCTGTCCTCACGATTTCGAGCAAGAATTACTCGTCCTGGGCGCTCAGGGGCTGGCTGATTTGCCGGTTTTCCGGGCTGGATTTCGCCGAAAAGGCGCTTCCCGCCAACGATCCGTCCATCCGCGCGGAACTTTTGCTGGTTTCGCCGTCCTTCCTGGTCCCCAGCCTGGAGCATGAAGGAATCAGGGTCTGGGACACGCTGGCCATCGCCGAATATCTCCATGAGTCGTACCCGCAGGCGGGCCTCCTGCCGGCGGACCGCGCCGCCCGCGCCCGTTGCCGCTCGATTTCCGGCGAGATGCATTCGGGCTTTTCGAATTTGCGCGCGGCACTACCGATGAATCTGAAAGCCTATTTCCCCGGTTTCAAAATCTGGGCAGGCGCGCAGGCCGACATCGACCGCATCACAACGATCTGGCGCGATTGCCTGAAAACCTATGACGGCCCCTATCTATTCGGCGATAAGCCGTGCCTGGCCGACGCGATGTACGCGCCCGTCTGCACGCGCTTCAAAACCTACGACGTGCGCCTCGACAGGCTTTGCACGGATTATTGCGAAACGATCCTCACACTTCCCGACATGCTCGAATGGATCGAAGCCGCGAAATCCGAACCGGAAGAAGTGGAAGAACTCGAAGCGGAGTTCTGATTACGCTGGAATTTTGCGCTTCAGGAGTCCGAGGTCTTTCATCTCGGAATGCAGCGCATTCGGCGCGAGGTCGAAACCGTTCGGCCAGGTCGGTACGCCCATGTCCAGGAAGACGCGCGCAAAGTAGGCCGGGTCACGCAGCGGCAAGACCATAGAACCGGTCTTGGCGACAAGCTCCGCAAAATCGCGTTCGCCCGTGCTGTCGTCCGAAAACGTCAAACGAAGCCGATAGCCGCCAAGCGGCTCGGCTTTTGTGACCTTTATCAAAGACAGTTCACTCATCGTCCAAACCCGGCAGGCGCTCCAGCGGTTCCAGTCGTTGGGCGCGTTGCCAATTCTCGCGAAGTTCGGCCTGTCGCGCAATCCTCCAGTCCTGGATCAGGCGCAGCGCGGCCTTGGGCAGGTGCCCAACGATCACGTCACCAGTTTCGATGTCGATAAGTGCTTCGTCCGCCCCATAAATCGCGTGAAAATGCGGCGGACTGTGATCGCCGAAATACATCCGAATGGCTATGCCGTAGAAGTAGGAAATCGTCGGCATTACGACGATGACCCGCTCTCGTTCGGCTTCGTCTGCAACTGCACGAAGTTCTGGATTCCCATCTGTTCGATCAGCCGCAACTGCGTTTGCAGCCAGTCGATATGTTCTTCCTCGCTTTCGAGGATTTCCGTGAACAGCTCGCGCGAAACGTAATCGCGCACTTTTTCGCAGTGCGCGATGGCGTCTTTCAAATCGGGATGGGCGCGTTGCTCGAGCTTGAGATCGCAAGCAATCACTTCTTCCACATTCTCGCCGATCATCAGCTTGCCGAGATCCTGCAGGTTGGGCAGGCCGCCCAGAAACAGCACCCGCTTGATCAGCCGGTCGGCATGTTTCATCTCGTCGATGGATTCTTTGTATTCATATGCGGAGAGTTCGCTCAAACCCCAATCGCCCAGCATCCGCGAATGCAGGAAATACTGGTTGATGGCGGTGAGTTCGTTCTTCAGAACCAGATTGAGGAAGCGGATGACTTCGGCATCGCCATTCATCGAGGCGACGGGGGAGGGGCCTACGCCGCTTGGGCCGGGTTTTGGCTGTCCTTGGCCTCGTCCAGCATCTCCTCGATCTCGTCCTGGCATCGGCCGCAATTCCTTTCCACGCCGCACTTGGCGTAAACGCTGTCCGGGCAGGCGGCCCCGCTCAGGATTGCAGCGCGAACCTGCTTGTCATTCAGCCTATTGCAGACGCAGACGATCATCCAAGAACGCCCAAACTTTTGCCCACCCAATATGTTGCTCTTGCGACTGATTGTCAATTGCGAACAGGGTAAATGAGTCCAATGCGCCAAAACGCCCGGTTTTCGCCCCACGAAATGCCGCTTTTCGGGGCCGTTATGGGTTAGTCCCAAACACTCCCTCTCCCCCAGCGGGGGAGAGGGCCGGGGTGAGGGGGCGGATGCTTCCACAGTTGCAGGATTCTGAAGCAATGATGATCTCGTTCGGCATCACCCCCTCACCCAACCCTCTCCCCCAAGAGGGAGAGGGCTACTCATTTTAAATTTGATGCGCGCCCTGATCGCCAAGCTCAAACCCTACGAGCGCCAGCTTTCGGCGCTGGCGATGATCGGGGGCTTCGTTTTCGACAATTTCGCCTTCGGCCGGATCGATCATCCCGCCACGCAAGCCGTGTTCGCCGGTTATCTGCTGTTCGCCGGCGCGTCCATCGCGTTCCTGCATTATTTCGAGGCGCGCGCGGAGCGGAGCGGCACACGCTTTCGCTGGCGCACACTCGTCTCCGCCGCCACGCAATTCGCGCTCGGCGCCTTGTGGAGCGCGTTCCTCATCTTCTACACGCGCAGTTCGGCGGTGGTGGTGTCGTGGCCGTTCCTGCTGGTGCTGGCAGGCATCCTGCTCAGCAACGAATTCTTCCGTGAATATCATTCGCGGCTGGTGTTCACGGTCGTTCTCTTCTTCATCGCGCTATTTTCCTACATGACTTTCGTGGTGCCCATCCTCGTGGGCACGATGAACGAGTTCACCTTCTTAATCAGCGATGCCTGCACGATTGTCGTGTTCGCGCTGTTCCTGCTCTTTCTCTCCGCGCTCGGCCGCAAGCGCGTGTGGGACGAGATCGGCAAAGTTACCATCGGCGCCATTGTCGCCTTCGCCGTCATCAATCTCTTTTACTTCTTCAACATCCTGCCGCCGATCCCGCTCGCCATGGCCGATGTCGGCATCTATCACCACATCTCCCATTCCGACGGCGGTTACAAAGCCGTCGGAGAACCGCTGCCCTGGACAGTGAAGTTCGGCCAGACGCGGACGATCCATCTGAAACCCGGCGAACCGCTCTACGCCTACAGCGCCGTCTTCGCGCCGATCCAGCTCAAGACGAAGATCGTTCACCGCTGGCAATATCACGACGAAAAGAAGGGTTGGGTAACAGCCTCAACCGTTGGCTTCCCCATTACCGGCGGACGAGACAACGGCTATCGCGGCTTCACCATCAAATCGAATCCCAAACCCGGAGCATGGCGCGTGGACATCGACACGATGGATGGGCGCGTGATCGGGCGGGTGGGGTTTTATGTGGAACGGGTGGACCAGGGGCCCGAATTGGAAACGAGGTATCTGAATTAGGGAACGCAGCTTTACGCGGGAACGTAGGTCAACCTGATCGTGTTCTCGCCTATCCGCGCAGTCTCCACGAGGTGGAGTGGCGGGCGAGGGCCGGTGAAGAATGGCCTGCCGCGGCCAAGCACGAAGGGGCGAAGATAGATTCGATATTCATCGATAAGGCCAAGCTCGGTCAGACTCCCCGCCAGAACCGGTCCCGCAACTTCGATCTCGCCGTCAAATCGGGCCTTCAACCCACGCATTGCCGCTTCGAGGTCGCCTTCAACGAGCGTCGCGTTGGGTCCGACGGATTTCAGCGAATGCGACACAACCCACTTTGGCCTGCTCCGCCACGCGTCTGCGTATGCGCGCTCCGCCGCGCCCCAGTCGGACACGTCTTCGTCCCAATAGCGCATCACTTCGTACATGCCGCGGCCATAGACCATGCCGGCGATGGTGCGTGTTCGCCCTATGAAATGACGAAAGAGATCGGCGTCCGGTGCCATCGCGTCATGGTCGACATAGCCGTCGAGCGACTGGTTCAATTCGAAGACGAACTTCGCCATGAAGCGATACCTATTCGGGCACGACCTAAACCTTCGTGATCTCGCCCACGCCCGGCCCATCGGCGGGCGTCACGCGATAGGTCGCCAGCACGCCGCGCTCATACGGCTTTTTCAACTGATCCACCGCGATCAGTTCGCCCTTCACGCTATCCGGCGTGATCGTCACCAGCGTGTAGCCCTTGCGGTTCTGATCGCAGAACACGACTTCCTTGTTCTGGTCCATGAACACCTTGCCGAGGTCGAGGTTCGGCATGAAATCGCCGACCGACGGGCTGGTGACGGACGACACGCCGAATTCCGCCGCAACACGCTGGCCCGATGCGTCGTGCAGATCGTTCACCCAGAAGGCGTGGCTATCGCCGGACATCACCACGACGTTGCCGTTCGAGGCTTTGAATGCGTCGTACACGCGCTCGCGCGCGGCGGTATAGCCGTCCCACCCATCGGGATCGAACGCAATGGGATAGCTGAACAGCTCGATGCCCGCGATGACGCGCTCGCGGAATGGCCCGGCAGGCAAATTCGCGATGATCGCCTGCACCTTCTCCTTGCCGAGCGCGCGATAAAGGCTCGGCGCAACGGTACGCGCCATCACCACCTGATTGCCGAGTATCTGCCAGGTGCTTTTCAGCGAAACGGATTTTGCGATTTCCAGCCGCAGCCATTCTTCCTGGCGCGGCCCCAGCATCAGCCGTTCCGGATCATTGAGGATTGCGTCCAGCTTCGGCACATCCGGACCGAGCACATAAGGCGCGGGCGGCTGCTGCCCCGCTTTCACCGCGTCCCAAACCTTCGCAATGATCGCCGGATCGCCGACGACCTTGCGCGTATCGGGATCGTTGGAATCGTAAACTGCCAGCGGAATGTCGCCCGGCTTGTCGTATTCGATCTGGTGCGACCGCGCGACAAGACGCGACTCCACCATGATCAGCGACGCCAGATCGCCGAACTGGAACGACCGATTGATCGCCTCGAATGCACGCCCCGGCTCCGGCTCGCGGATCGGCATCCATTCGTAATAAGCCTTCAGCGCCGCCTGTTCGCGCTCGATCCACGGCCCCTCGGTTTTCTCGTTGTTGTTCTCTGCACCGCCCGCCCACGAGTCGTTCGCCGTCTCGTGATCGTCCCAAACGCAGATCCACGGCGCGCGCGCATGCGCCGCCTGAAGATCGGCGTCGCGTTTGTAAAGCGCATGCCGCGTGCGGTAATCGGCGAGCGTCACGATATCGTGCGGCGGATCGGGAACGCGCCCGATCTTCTGGCCGATGGACATGCCGTAATCTTCCGGCTTCGCGCCGTATTCGTAATAATAGTCGCCCAACTCCACGACGGCATCGAGCCGTTCGAGCTTGGCGATATCGTCATAGGCGTTGAAGAACCCACCCGGATAAAGCGCGCACGTCACAAAGGCGAGCACGATATCCTTCACCGGCCCGGAGGGCAGGGTGCGCGTGCGCCCGACCGGCGAAAGCGTTTTGCCGACGCGGAAGCGATAGAAATACTCCTGCGCCGACTTCAACCCGCCTGCGTCGGCCTTCACGGTGAAATCGCGGTCGACGTTGGTCGCGGTGCGCCCATGCGCCACGATGGTGCGGAAGGCGGAATCCTGTGCCACTTCCCATTCGACGGGAATGGCGAGAGTGCCCGCCTCGACAGGTGTTACGCGCGTCCACAGCACGACACGATCCTGCAAAGGATCGCCGCTGGCCACGCCATGCTCGAAGATGACGTGCCCCGTATAGGCCGCTTTGGCTTCGGTGATCGCGAGCGGGGCAGCGCCTGTTAACGCGAGAAGGGAGAGCGCGTTGCGCCGGTCGATCTTCATGCGCCACCCAATCGCATATCGGCATCCGCCACCATCTTCTGCACCCTTGCGTAATCGGTCTTTCCTGTCCCCAGCACGGGAACCGCATCGACCTGAACAATGCGCCGCGGGATCGCGAGTTCGGAGACGCCATGATTGTGCGCCCAGCCCACCAGATCCATGCGTTCCGCATTCGGGCAATCGGTAACCAGCACGATCTGCTCGCCCTTGGTGCGATCCGGCACGGCAACGGCGGCATGGCTGTAGTCCGGCCACACAGCCGACGCGCAGCTTTCCACCACCGCAAGCGAAACGGCTTCACCGCCGATCTTGGCGAACCGCTTCAGCCGCCCGCGTATCTTGATGTAACCATCCTCGTCGATGCTCACCACATCGCCCGTGTCGTACCAGCCGTCTTTCGGCGGGTGGATGACGCCCGGCGCATCCGGCTTGATGTAACCCAGCATGATGTTGGGCCCGCGTATCACCAGCCGCCCGGCATGCGGAATCCCTTCGACCGGTTCGAGCTTGTATTCGATCCCCTTCATCAGATGACCGACGGTGCCCGAACGGTTCGCGCCCAACTGGTTCGCCGCAACGACGGGCGAGGCTTCCGTCACCCCATACCCTTCCAGAAGTTCGATGGAATATTTCTTTCGCAGCAACGCCCTCGTCTCGTCGCGCAGCCGCTCCGCGCCGCAAACGGCAAGCCTGAGCGAATTGAGATCGCCCGGCTCGCCCGCGCGCGCATATTGCGAAATGAACGTGTCGGTGGACAGAAGGATGGTCGCGTTGCTCTCGCGCACCCGCCGCGCGATTTCCTTGGGCTGCAACGGCGTCGGATGGCAAATCACCTTTACGCCCACATAAAGCGGCAGCAGCGCGCCGACCGTCAGCCCGAAACAGTGAAACGTCGGCAGCGGATTGAACAGCACGTCGCTCTGCGGGTAGAGCGCGATATGCGTGTTCACCTGCTCCATGTTCGAGACGAGGTTGCTGTGCGAAAGCGCGACACCCTTCGGGTCGCCCTCCGTGCCCGACGTGAAGAGGATCACTGCCGGCGTCTTGCTCGAAGGCCTTGCCGCGATCAGTTGCGGCATCAGCGAGCCGGCAACCGCCATGGCCTTGTCGCGCATCGAGAGATTCTCGCGCACGTCTTCGAGATAAAGGATTTCCGCAGAGACTTTCAGTTCGTCGATAAGTGACTCCAGCTTCGCCAGTTCCACGAATTTGTGCGCGGTGACGATGCGTTTGACCCGCGCCGTGCGCAGCGCCGATTTCAGCCCAGCGGCGCCGGTCGTGAAATTCAGCATCGCGGGCACGCGCCCATAGGCCGACACGGCGAAGAAGGCGAGAATGGAGCCCGCACCCGTCGGCAGCATCACGCCCACGGAATCGCCGGGCTTCGTGCCGCGCTTCAAGGCGTGGCCGAGCGCGAATGCGGCCCGCACGATCTCATCGTAGCTCAGCGTCCGACCGTCGCCATCCACAAGGATCGGTCGCTTGCCGCCGAATTTGCTGCGCGCGTCGAGCAATGCGTGAAACACAGGCTTGGGTTCGTAAGCCAGATCGGACGAAACGATTTCTTCGCCGGATGCCGCGGCGACGGTGGCCAAGGTCAAGACGTTTCCCCCACGGATTTGTCTGTGTGCCGTTCCATTTGAATCCTACCCCAGTTAGGGGTGCTGGCAACCCAAGGAATTCGATTGACAAAGGTGCACAAAAGAAAAAGGCGACCGCGTGGGCAGCCGCCTTTTCCCCGATCATGCGAACCTACCCGGGGGGCGGGCGGCTCCATGTCATTCGAATGTACGGTATCATTCCCCAAATTTCGGTGAACGCAAGGGAATTTCGCGTACAAAAGAGCGCAAACATTGACAATAATATCAATAGCTAAGGGATGTTCCTGTCATCACAAGTGATTTCCGTGCGGGCTGCGGCTATATAAATTTCAAATGACAACCGTGATCGACCTTTCGAAAGACCGTCCCGCCCTGCGCCACCCCGAAAAAGCGCATCGGCCGGACACAATCGTCCTGCGCAAGCCGGAGTGGATTCGCGTGCGTGCGCCCGTCAGCCGGGAATACGCCGAAACGAAATCCATCGTGCGCGAACACGCGCTGCACACGGTCTGCGAGGAAGCGGCCTGTCCGAATATCGGCGAATGCTGGACCCATCGCCATGCCACCATGATGATCATGGGCGACACCTGCACGCGCGCCTGCGCCTTCTGCAACGTGAAAACCGGATTGCCCGGCGCGCTCGATGCCGACGAGCCGCGCCACGTCGGGCAGGCGGTCGCGAAGCTGGGCCTGAAGCACGTCGTCATCACCTCCGTCGATCGCGACGATCTCGCCGACGGCGGCGCCGAACATTTCGCGCAGACCATCCGCGCCATCCGCGAATATTCGCCCGGCACGACCGTCGAAGTGCTGACGCCGGATTTCCTTCGCAAGCAAGGCGCGGTCGAAATCGTGGCGGCGGCGAAGCCCGACGTATTCAACCACAATCTCGAAACCGTCCCGCGCCTCTATCTCACCGTGCGCCCCGGTGCGCGCTATTTCGCCAGCCTGCGCCTGCTCGAACGCGCCAAGGAATTGTCGCCGGAAGGTTTCACCAAATCGGGGCTAATGGTGGGCTTGGGCGAAAGCCGCGAAGAGATCATGCAGGTGATGGACGATCTGCGTGCCGCGAATGTCGATTTCCTCACCATCGGCCAATATCTCCAGCCGACGAAAAAGCACGCGGCCCTGCAACGCTACTGGACGCCGGAGGAATTCGCAGGGCTGGAACAGATCGCCCGCGCCAAGGGCTTCCTGATGGTCTCCGCCTCACCGCTGACGCGCTCGTCCTATCACGCCGATGCCGACTTCGCGACGATGCAGGCGGCGAGGGCGGCCCGCAAATAATCGTGTCGTCTCACACCGAAACGCGCCTGCTGCCATACTCCGCCGACCTCATGTTCGGCATCGTGGCCGATGTCGAGCGCTACCCCGAATTCCTGCCGTGGTGCACGGGCCTGCGCATTCTCAGCCGCGCCAAGGACGGCGAGCGCGACATCCTGATCGCCGAAATGCTGGTCGGTTACCGCGCGCTTCGCGAACGCTACACCAGCCGCGTCACGCTTGATCCCGCCGCCCGCACCATCGACGTGACGCAAACTGACGGCCCCTTCCGCATTCTTTCGAACCACTGGCGTTTCGTGCCGAAGGAAAACGGTTGCGAAGTCACCTTCCGCATCGATTTCGAATTCAAAAGCCGTCTGCTGAACATGGTGGCCGGACAGGCGTTCGAACACGTCCTGTTCAAAATGACCGACGCATTCGAGACGCGCGCCAAACAGCTTTCAGAACATCCGCTGTAACAAATTCAGCGCCGCTTCCACCGTGCGCATCCGTATCTCGCTGCGTCCGATATCGCCGAAGCGATGCGCCTCGTGTAAAATCGAACGCCCTTCGCGCGCCGCCGCGATGTGAACAAGCCCGACAGGCTTCAGCGGTGTCCCGCCGCCCGGCCCCGCAACACCGGTCACGGCGATAGAGCAATGTGCATTGGAATTCTCGACCGCGCCTTCCGCCATCGCGCGCGCCACCGCTTCCGACACCGCGCCCATGTCCGCGATCATGTCGCCGGGCACGCCCAGAAGATCGGACTTCGCGCGATTGGAATAGACGACGTATCCACGCTCAACCACGTCGGACGAGCCGGGAATTTCCGTCAGCAATCCCGCAATCAATCCGCCAGTGCAGCTTTCGGCGGTCACGACGCGCAGTTTCTTCTCGCGCGCCTCCATCAAAACGACTTCGGCCAGACGCAGCAGCGGAGGAGAAAACATCACAAGACTTTCCAGTAGTGCAGCCCCGACACGATAACCCCTGCAATCAATCCCGCAACGATGTCGTCGAGCATCACGCCCCATCCGCCGCGCGCCCGCTCGGCCGCCGAAACGGGCCAGATTTTCGTCATGTCGAAGAAACGGAACAGCACGAACGCCGCCAGATAACCCTGCCACGACAGCGGCGCGAAGGCGCAAGCCAGCCATTGCCCCGCCAATTCGTCGATCACCGCTTCCGAAGGATCTTCGTTCCCCGTCTGGCGCACATAAAGCTCGCACGCCCACACGCCCACGAGACTCGCAACGACCGCGGCCACGAACAACGTCGAAGCGCCGCCCAGCCAATGCAACGCAAACGCGAACGGCAGTGACACAAGACTCGCAGCCGTCCCCGGCGCAAACGGCGCAAAACCCGTGCCGAACAGGGTGGCGAACCGGCGCGACCAGAGTTTGAGATGCGGTGGCATCAGGCGGGCAGACGAATGGTCGCCACCGCCTGCGCCGCAATGCCTTCGCGCCGCCCGGTGAAACCCATACCTTCGGTCGTGGTCGCTTTCACGCTGATGCGCGAAACATCGAGACCCAGAATCTCGGCCACCCGCGCGCGCATCTTCTCGCGATGTGGGCCGATCTTCGGCGCTTCGCAGATCAGCGTCACGTCGCAATGCACGACGCTGCCGCCGGCTTCAGCAACCAGATCGGACGCATGTTTCAAAAACTTGTCGGAAGAAGCCCCGCGCCAGCGTTCGTCGGTCGGCGGAAAATGCTGACCGATATCGCCAGCACCGAGCGCCCCCAGAATGGCGTCCGTCAGCGCATGCAATCCCGCATCCGCATCCGAATGCCCGATCAATCCAGCGCTGTGCGGAATCTTCAACCCGCACAGCCACACATGATCGCCGGGCCCGAAGCGATGCGCATCGAACCCCATGCCCGTGCGCGATTGCCCGCCGAGCAAACTCTCCGCCAACGCAAAATCCTCCGACGCGGTGATCTTCATGTTGCGTTCGTCTCCCGGCACGGTCGTGATTTTCAATCCTGCGTTCTCGACGATGGCAATATCGTCCACGGCTTCGCGCCCGCGTTGCGCGCGGTGGGCGTCCAGTATCGCATCGAAGCGGAAGCCTTGCGGCGTCTGGGCGCGATAAAGCCCCTCGCGTGAAACAGCAGACAGGCCATTCGCCTCCGCGCGCTTCAATGCATCCGTCACCGGCAACACCGGCACCACGGCCTCGCTGCCGTTCCTCAACGCCTTCGTCACGCGCCCGATCAGGGCGGCGGAGGCAAGGGGCCTGGCTGCATCATGAATGAGCACGAACTCCGGCGAATGCGCCGAAAGCGCCTCCAATCCCAGTCGCACCGATTCCTGTCTGTTGGGTCCGCCGGTGGCGGGCGGCAGCACTTTTAGCCCCGCGGTCGCCGCGGCAAAGGCGTCGCCGTCCGACGCCCCGATAACGACCTGAACGATATCGGCCTGCCGGAACGCGCTCACGGTCCACGCCAAAACCGGCTTGCCCAACAACGCTCTATATTGTTTGGCCACGCCGCCGCCGGCGCGCTCGCCCCGGCCCCCGGCCACGATCAAAGCTGCGATCTTCCCCATACGCCCACCTAACCTGATCCCATCACTACGTCATTGCCCGGCTTTTGTCCGGGCAACCCATTTTCTTCAACAAGGAAAGAATTGTGTCACGCGGAGGCGCGGAGAACGCGGAGGCTCTCGCCTTCTCCGCGTCCCTCCGCGACTCCGCGTGAAACATTGGAAGACGGCGCTGCGCGCTCGCCATTGCGCACGCCGCACTTCGCGGCTAAATTGCCTATGAAATATGCAAAAATCGGCAGTGATTAATTTATGGGCAACGGTGCCAACAAATTAGCATTCCGCTCGGGCCTTGGCGAGGCCGCGGCCCAGATCGCCGCCGCCTTGCCCATGCCTGTCCTGATGGTTGGTCCTGGCCACGAAGTGCTGTTCGTCAACCCGGCGGGGGAACAGTTCTTCGACATGGGGGCAGGTCTTCTCGCCAAACGAAGCCTCGAAGAGATCGTGCCCTTCGGCAGCCCCATCCTGCAACTGATCGCGCAGGCCTGCGAACGCGGCGCTTCGGTCGGCGAGCGCGATGTCGATCTGACGACTCCGCGTCACGGCGAGCGCGTGGCCGATGTCACTGCCACGCCGATTGTCGAGCCGGAAGGGGCGGTGATCGTCACGTTGCAGGAGCGCAGTCTCGCGCAACGCATCGACCGCCAGCTTCTGCATCGCGGCGCGGTGCGTTCGATGCATGGCATGGCGGCTGTGCTCGCGCACGAAATCAAAAATCCGCTCGCGGGCATTCGCGGCGCCGCGCAATTGCTGGAAGAATCGGTGCCGCCGAGCGAACGCAATCTCACCGAACTCATCTGCGCAGAGGCCGATCGCATCCGCACGCTGATCGACCGCATGGAAGATTTCAGCGACACACGCACCTTGCCGCGCGCGCCGGTGAACATCCACGAAGTCCTCGATCGTGTGCGCCAGGTCGCCGAAACGAGCTTCGCGCGCAACTTGCAGTTTCACGAACAATTCGATCCCTCGCTGCCGCCCGTACTGGGCGACAAGGATCAGTTGATACAGGTGTTCCTCAATCTCGTGCGCAACGCCGCCGATGCGTTGCCCGAAACGGGCGGCGAGATCACGCTGACGACCGGCTATCGTCCCGGTGTGCGCGTAAGCGCGCCCGTCTCCGGCGAACGACTCAGTCTCCCGCTCGAAGTCACCGTGCGCGACAACGGCTCCGGTGTTCCCTCCGATATCATGCCGCACATCTTCGATCCGTTCGTCACGACAAAGACTCGCGGCTCTGGCCTCGGTCTTGCATTGGTCGCCAAGATCATTGGCGACCATGGCGGCGTGATCGAATGCGACTCGATGCCGAGGAAGACGATCTTTCGCGTTTTGCTGCCGAAAGCGGCGACGGATGGAGAGGAACTGTAATGCCCGCGGGAAGCATCCTGATTGCCGATGACGACGCGGCGATCCGCACCGTTCTCAATCAGGCGTTGGGCCGCGCGGGCTACGACGTGCGCTCCACGGGAACAGCCGCGGGATTGTGGCGCTGGATCACTGCGGGCGAGGGCAGTCTCGTCATCACCGATGTGGTGCTGCCGGATGAAAACGGTTTCGATCTCATTCCGCGTATCAAGAAGCTGCGCCCGGAATTGCCCGTGATCGTAATGAGCGCGCAGAACACGCTGCTTACCGCCATCACCGCCGCCGAGCGCGGTGCGTTCGAATATCTGCCCAAGCCGTTCGACCTGAAGGAGCTTACCTCGGTGGTGCAGCGCGCGCTCGCCGCGCCGACGCCCAAGCGCCCTGACGGCGCCCCCGAAGCCGGCGAAGAGCGGTTGCCGCTCATCGGGCGTTCGCCTGCGATGCAGGAAATCTATCGGGTCATCGCGCGTCTGACGCAGACCGATCTCACCGTGATGGTGATGGGCGAAAGCGGCACCGGAAAGGAACTGGTCGCGCGCGCGCTGCACGACTACGGCAAGCGCCGCAACGGCCCCTTCGTCGCCGTGAACATGGCGGCGATCCCGAAAGAGTTGGTCGAAAGCGAGTTGTTCGGCCACGAACGCGGCGCCTTCACCGGCGCCACCAATCGCGGCGTCGGCCGTTTCGAACAGGCCGAAGGCGGCACGCTGTTCCTCGACGAAATCGGCGACATGCCGCTCGAAGCGCAGACACGTCTGCTGCGCGTGTTGCAGCAGGGCGAATACACCACCGTCGGGGGGCGCATGCCGATCAAGACCGATGTGCGCATCATCGCCGCCACCAATCGCGATTTGCGCCAGTTGATCCAGCAGGGCCTGTTCCGCGAAGACCTCTATTATCGCCTCAACGTCGTGCCGATGCGTTTGCCCCCATTGCGCGAACGTTCCGAAGATATTCCCGATCTCGTGCGCCATTTCCTGCGCAAGGGCGCGGAAGCGGGATTGCCGATCAAGAGTCTCGACACCGACGCGCTCGATCTTCTCAAGCGCTATCGCTGGCCCGGCAATGTTCGCGAACTCGAAAACCTGATCCGCCGTCTGGCGGTGCTGCATCCCGGCGAAGACATTCCCGCCTCTGCCATCGCTTCGGAGTTGCGCGAACCGGTCTTGTCGGAAACCGGTGGCGCGGAGGAGGGCGCCTCACTCGCCACCGCCGCCGAACGCTATCTCACCAATTACTTCCGCACCCACGGCGACCGTCTCCCGCCTCCCGGCCTCTATGACCGCATCCTGCAAGAAGTCGAACGCCCGCTTATCTCTATTTGCTTGGCCGCCACACGCGGCAACCAAATCCGCGCCGCACAGCTTCTCGGCGTCAACCGCAACACGCTGCGGAAAAAGATTCGGGATTTGGGACTCGAAGTCATCAAAGGCCTGAAGGCCGACTAGACACGGCAATAGCGCAACGATTTCCGTATGGTGCCCGCCGACTCTTTTTTGACATAGCGGGTTCCAACGCGGCCGCCTGTCGATGGTAGGAACCATCGGCTTCATCCCGCATTTATAGCCCCAGGGCAGAGCCGTCGGATGCGATGGCCACAATGAAAGGTGATGCATGAGAAAGTTTCATACTCTGCTCGGACTGAGTTCGTTTATCGCCATTGCGGGCGCAACCGCGATGGTACCCACGGTCTCCAGCGCCGAAACTACTGTCGACAGAACCTATGTCGCCTGCAATCAGTACAACGAATGCTGGCGGGTGCATAAGCGGTATGCTTATGGTGAAGCAGCGCCGATCACCTACTACCACTCCGATTGGTACGACGCCCACCAAAACGATGAGCATGTTCGCTGGCTCCCCGATCCTGACGATGATCGCGGATACTACGATCGTGACAGGCATTGGCACGCCGATCCCGGCGCTCGCGCCTTGGCGGGCGGAGCTACCGGTGCGGGTGTCGGCGCAGCGATTGGGTGTATCGTAACGCTTCCGATAGGATGCGCACCTGGCGCAGCCGTTGGTGCAGCAGTTGGCGGCGGAACAGGCGCTGTCACCGGCGCAGCCACGACGCCTCACGACTAGGCTTGGCCACAGCTGTAGCCCTTTGGATCCAGAGCCTCGACACCGAGGCTCTGGATCTATTCAAGCGGTTATCAAATTCGATCTGTCTCGCCGTCAGAAGAAGCAACCAGATCCGCGCCCAGCTTCTGGGCGTGAACCGCTACACGCTGCGGAAGAAGATTCGCGACCTGGGATTGGAAGTCATCAAAGGCCTGAAGGTCGACTAAGGCCCCACCCGCCGGTTCTCCGCTGTCGCTCCGAACCGTCGACCTCCCCGCGTAGGGGGAGGTAAGTGAAATGGCTTGGGAGCGCTCACTTTTCTTACCTCCCCCTACGCGGGGAGGTCGACGCGCGCAGCGCGGCGGGTGGGGCCCGCGGGAATTCAAAAAACAATCGGAAGAGGCTAAGACCTTGAAGGTTATAGGAATAAAATTTCCCAGAGAGGTCTTGAAACTAGGAATGATACAGAATATATTCTGACTCACAGGAATTCAGAGGATCGGCATACCCACTTCACGCAGGCCACCTGGCGACGGCCAGGCATCGCCCGCATAGCGACATGAGACCAAACACGGATAGCGCTGTCGCCTCATGTGCAGTGCGCGTTTTTCGCCAGTCTTGCCCGGCCGCCGGGCATCAGGGGTGAAAGGACACTTCCCGCGGGACGAGCCATATGTGCGGGTGTCGATTGTTACGAAAATGTGCCCCGCTGCTGACGCTTTACCTCCGCCTCGCCATCCGTCGCGCTCCCCCGCGAAACCGTGGCGGGGCGGAGGCGCATTAGGGGCATTGCAACAAAGTCACGCTGCATTCTTGCAACAGTTTGTGGCGTCGCTACACTGTACCGGTTTGGTGAAGCCGATTAACGCCCGGCTTCCTTCCGCAACGGACTGAATGGCAACCGTCAACGCCTTACCAGCGCCAAGGAAAACCGGGCTGCGCGCCCTTGTACTGGCGATGTCGCGGCCGTCGCGGCTTGCGTTGGCTGTGGGCGTGTTGGCAGTGCTTTCGGGCATCGCGACCTACGCCATCGTCACCGGCCTTGTCCCCTATGATCCCACGCCCGGCGGATTGATAGGGCTGCTGCTCATCAACCTTACCCTGGTGCTGACGCTGGGTGCGCTGATCGGCTGGCGCCTGGTCCGCATCTGGAGCGAGCGGCGTTCGGGCATCGCAGGCGCCAAGCTGCACGTTCGCCTGGCGGTGATGTTCAGCGCGGTCGCCGTCGTGCCGACCATCCTCGTCGCGATCTTCGCCGCCGTCACGTTGAACCTCGGCGTCGAGGCGTGGTTCTCGGAACGGGTGAAGGCGGCCCTCTCCAACGCAGTGAGCGTGGCGCAGGCTTATGTCGAAGAACACCGTCAGGTCATCCGCGGCGACATCCTCGCCATGGCGTTCGATATCGATCGCGCTGCACCCGTTCTCCAGCAAAACCCGGAGGAAATGCGCAAGCGCTTCACCGACTATCTGGTAACGCAAGCTTCGGTGCGCGCGTTGCCTGCCGTGTTCGTGATCGATTCCAACGGACGTGTGCTCGCGAGTGCCAAATTGCCGTCCATGCCGAAATACGAAGCGCCCTCCGCGCAGACGATGGCGAAAGCCGCGCAAGGCCAGGTGGTCGTCCTAACGGAACGCAACGACAATCTCGTCCGCGCAATGGTGAAGCTGGACGCCTTCGTGGACGCCTATCTGCTTGTCGCGCGCGCCGTCGATCCCGAAGTTCTGGCGCACCAGCAGCGAACGATCGACGCGGCATCGGAATACAACCGCCTCAACCAGAACCGCGCCGAGGTCCAGCTTATCTTCGCGGCGTTGTATGCCGTGGTGTCGCTCGTCATCCTGCTCACCGCCATCTGGGCGGGCCTGTGGGCCGCGACGCGATTGGTGCGTCCGATTTCCAACCTCATCGGCGCGGCCGAGCGCGTGACGGAAGGCGATCTCAAGGCTCGCGTCGAAATCGACCGCGACGACGACGAAATGGGTACGCTGGGCCTCGCCTTCAACCGCATGACCTCGCAGCTCGATGCACAACGCGATGCGTTGATGGCTGCCAACCAGCAGAACGAAGAACGCCGCCGCTTCACCGAAGCCGTGCTCGCCGGCGTGAGCGCGGGCGTCGTCGGCCTCGATAACGATGGCCGCATCACCATCGTCAATCGCATGGCCGCGCGGCTTCTGAACGCCGAACCGGACGAGATCGAAGGCCAGCACTATTCCGAAAACATGCCCGAACTCGCCGCTCTCATCCGGCGCGCGATCCAGGAGCCGGTGGGCCGCGCAAGCGGCGAAGCCACGATCAAGCGCGGTTCGATGACCCGCAACCTGAGCGTTCAGGTCGCAAGCGAAAGCGACGCATTCGGCGGCGGCTATGTCGTGACCTTCGATGACATCACCGATCTGATCTCCGCGCAGCGCACCGCCGCCTGGGCAGACGTCGCCCGCCGCATCGCGCACGAGATCAAGAATCCGCTGACGCCGATCCAGCTTTCCGCCGAACGCCTCAAGCGCAAATACGGCAAGGAAGTCACCAGCGATCCCGAGATCTTCGACCAATGCACCGACACGATCATCCGTCAGGTCGGCGACATCGAGCGCATGGTCAACGAGTTCTCTTCGTTCGCGCGCATGCCCGCCCCCAAGATGCGCCGCGAAAACGTGCAAGAGCTATTGACGCAAGCGGTCTTCCTCCAGCGTGTGGCGCAACCGACCATATCTTTCGAGGTGAAGTCGCCCAAAGAACCGATCTTCTTCGAAGCCGACGGCCGCTTGGTTTCGCAGGCTTTGACCAACGTGCTGAAGAACGCCTGCGAAGCCATCGAAGCACGCAAGGCAACGGGCGACGATGGCAAGGGGCGCGTCAGCGTATTGCTGGAAAGCGATGACGAACGCTTTTCGATCCGGGTAATCGATAACGGCATCGGGCTTCCGCCCGAACACCGCCACCGCCTCACTGAACCATATGTCACCACGCGCGCGAAGGGCACGGGCCTCGGCCTCGCCATCGTGCGCAAGATCGTCGAAGACCATGGCGGCGAAATCGCAATCGATGACGCACCCGGACAACAGGGTGCGCAAATACGTTTGACGTTTCCACTAAGGCAAAAAGTTCTTAAAGACCTGGGAGTGACGAATGAGCAAGAACGGCTCGTTGATAGCGCCTGAAATCCTCATCGTTGACGATGAGGAAGACATCCGCGATCTGATTGCGGGCATCCTTCACGACGAGGGATTCGAAACCCGCGTGGCGTCGGACAGCGACACCGCGCTTAATGCCGTGCGCCAGCGTCGTCCGCAGCTTGTCGTTCTCGACATCTGGCTGCAGGGGAGCCGTCTCGACGGAATCCAGATCCTCGACCTCATCAAGCGCGAGCATCCCGATCTTCCTGTGGTGATGATCTCGGGTCACGGCACCATCGAGACCGCCGTCGCCTCCATCCGCAAAGGCGCCTACGATTTCATCGAGAAGCCCTTCAAGTCCGACCGCCTGATCCATGTCTGCGCTCGCGCATTGGAAGCGGCGCGTCTGAGGCGCGAGGTGCAGGAGTTGAAATTGAAGGCGGGCGACGATCTCGAAATCGTCGGCATCTCGTCGGCCATTTCGCAGCTTCGCCAGATGATCGAGAAGGTTGCCCCTGCGGGAAGCCGCGTTCTCATCTCCGGTCCTTCCGGTTCCGGCAAGGAAGTGGTTGCGCGCCTGATCCATGCCCATTCGCGCCGTGCCGGCAATGCATTCGTCGCCATCAACTGCGCTAACCTCGAACCCGATCATATCGAGGCGGAACTGTTCGGTGTCGAAATTCAGGATGCACCACGCAAGACGGGCCTGTTCGAGCTCGCGCATAACGGCACGCTTTACCTCGATGAAGTCGGCGACATGCCGCTGGAAACGCAGGCGAAGATCCTGCGTGTGCTGGTCGACCAGACATTCCAGCGCGTCGGCGGCACCACGCGGGTGCAGGTCGATGCCCGCGTGATCTCGTCCTCGACGCGCGATCTCCGCAACGAAATCGTCAATGGCCGTTTCCGCGAAGACCTGTATCACCGGTTGAACGTGGTGCCGGTTCGCGTGCCATCGCTCTCCGAGCGCCGCGACGATATCCCGCCGTTGGTAACGCATTTCATGAAGCGTCTCTCCGTCGCCTCCGGCCTTCCGATCCGCGAAATCGGCGACGATGCGATGGCCGTGCTTCAGGCTCACAACTGGCCCGGCAATGTCCGCCAGTTGCGCAACATCGTGGAACGGCTGCTGATCCTCGCAACGGATGATGCGGCCCAGGCGATTTCCGCCGATCTGCTTCCGCCCGATCTCGGCGCCAGCGCGCCATGGGGAAATGCGGGTAAGGGCGATCTGGTGATCTCGATGCCGCTGCGCGAAGCGCGCGAGATTTTCGAGCGCGATTATCTGCTGGCGCAGATCAATCGCTTCGGCGGCAACATCTCGCGCACGGCAGCCTTCATCGGCATGGAGCGTTCGGCGCTGCATCGCAAGTTGAAATCGCTGGGTGTCGGCCCCGCTGGCCGCGATCAGGCCTTCAACGCCTGATGCGCTGGCCGCAGCGCGCTCCCGTCGGTCGCATAGCCTATGTGAACGGCCGCTATCTTCCGCACGGCGAAGCTCACGTACATATCGAAGATCGCGGGCTGCAATTTGGTGACGCGATCTACGAAGTGGTGGGCGTGGTGGGCGGAACCATGCGCGACGAGGAAGAACATCTCGATCGCCTGGAGCGTTCGCTGCGCGAAGTTCGCATCGCCATGCCAATGTCGCGGCCGGCTTTCAAATTCATCTTCCGCGAGATTGCGCGCCGCAACAGGATGCGTAACGGCCTCATCTATTTGCAAGTCACGCGCGGTGCGTTCCGGCGCGATCACCCGATTCCGCAAGGGGCGGCCAAGCCTACGGTGATCGTCACCGCCAAGGAACTCGATCCATCCGCTGTCGATGCCCGCAAGTCGAAAGGCATCAAGGTGGTCACCCGCCCCGACGAACGCTGGGTGCGCTGCGATATCAAGACGACGCAACTTCTGCCGAACCTTCTCGCCAAGACGGATGCGCGAAAGGACGGCGCCTATGAAGCCTGGCTGGTGGATCGCGACGGGTTCGTGACAGAAGGCTCGTCCACTACCGCATGGATCGTCACTGCGAACGGCGAGATCGTCACCCGCGATCTGTCGAACGCCATCCTCCCCGGCGTCACCCGCCGCGTGATCCTGGAAGCGGCGGCGGCAGCTCAGATGAAGGTGGTGGAGCGGAGGTTCACGCCGGAGGAGGCCAGAGGGGCTAAGGAGGCGTTCCTCTCGGCGGCGACCGGGGCGGGCGTGCCGATCGTGGCCATCGATGGGGTCCAAGTAGGCGATGGTAAGCCGGGACCGGTCACCCGCCGCGTCCAGGAGGTCTATGAGGGTTGGGCCGCCCGCCATACCGAAAATGCGAAGAACCGGGGCTAATCCCCTTTCGCGGTTGCAACAAATGGATTTATGCTCGCAATGCTTCGCAGGGGCCGCGGAGTGCAACTAGACAAATGGGTTCACCCATGAGCGAAAAACAACAAAATTTGCAGGACACCTTTTTAAATGCAGTGCGTAAGAGCAAATCGTCGGTGACGATTTTCCTCGTAAACGGCGTGAAGCTTCAAGGAAACATCACTTGGTTCGACAATTTCTGCGTGCTTCTCCGCCGGGACGGCCAGGCTCAGCTGGTCTACAAGCACGCGATCTCGACGGTCATGCCGCTGGGTCCGATCCAGCTGCAGGACACGGAAGCCGCCGCGGAGCACGCGTAAGCTCCGACGTAAAGCGTACCGCGTTCGTCGTCCATATCGAGCCCAAGACGCGCCGTGCGTCGGGTGGGCGTGATGCCGACGCGCGATTGGCCGAGGCGGTGGGCCTCACCGCGGCCATCGGGCTTGAGGTCATCGGCCAGTATATCGTGCCCCTGTCCAAGGCCACGCCCGCGACGTTCATCGGAAGCGGCAAGGTCGCGGAAATAGCCTCGGAATCCCACGCGCTCGAACCTACCGTCATCATCGTCAATGCGCAGCTTTCGCCCGTCCAGCAGCGCAACCTGGAAAAGGCATGGGCGACGAAGGTGCTGGATCGCACGGCGCTCATCCTCGAAATCTTCGGCGAGCGGGCGCAGACGCGGGAAGGCCGGCTGCAGGTCGAGCTTGCCCATCTCACCTATCAACGAAGCCGGTTGGTACGAAGCTGGACCCACTTGGAGCGGCAACGCGGCGGCTTCGGCTTCCTCGGCGGTCCGGGCGAAACCCAGATCGAAAGCGACCGTCGCCTGATCGGCGAACGCATCGTCAAGATCAAGAAGGAATTGGAAGGCGTCAAACGCACGCGCGGGCTGCAGCGCCGCGCTAGGAAGCGGGTGCCGTTTCCGGTGGTAGCGCTGGTGGGCTACACCAACGCAGGCAAATCGACGCTCTTCAATGCGCTGACAAAAGCGGAAGTCCTGGCAAAGGATCTGTTGTTCGCCACGCTCGACCCCACGATGCGTGGGCTGAAGCTGCCGAGCGGCAGGCGCGTGATCCTTTCGGACACGGTTGGGTTCATTTCCGATCTGCCGGTCGAACTGGTTGCAGCGTTCCGCGCCACGCTGGAAGAGGTGCTGGAAGCCGACGTCATCGCGCATATCCGTGATGCGGCGCACGAAGAGAGCGACGCTCAGAAGGCTGACGTGCTGGAAGTGCTGGTCGAACTCGGCGTCGATGAAGATCACACGCGCATCGTCGAAGTGCTCAATAAAATCGACCTGCTGGAGCCGGAAGCCCGCAACACGTTGCTGGAGCACAATGGCGAAGCTGGAGCGATTGCGGTTTCGGCACTGACGGGCGAAGGCGTTCCGAAATTGCTCCATCGTCTCGATCAGATGCTTGGCAAGGAGCAGAATGTGCTTAAGCTGACGCTCGATGCCGCAGATGGAGCGGGGCTTGCCTGGGCGTATCGTCATGGGCGCATTTTGAACCGGCGCGACAACGCAAAAGGTGTTGCGCTCACCGTCGCCGTCGATCCGCAGGACATGGATCGGTTTCGCAATCGCTTCGCCGACAACGTGATCAGGACGCACCATTAATCCGGCAGCAGCTTTCCCGGATTGAGGATGTTGTTGGGATCGAGCGTGCGCTTGAGCGAGCGCATTACCTCGAGTTCGGCGGCACTTTTGTAACGCGCGATCTCGTTGTGCTTCATCACGCCAAGCCCGTGCTCGGCGCTGATCGACCCGCCGAAGCGATGCACGATGTCGTGCACGGTGCGCGAGACTTCTTCCCAACGGTCGAGAAACGCCTCGTTATCCCCGCCTTTCGGCACGCTGATGTTGAAATGGATATTGCCATCCCCAATGTGGCCGAACGGAACGGGACGTGCGCCGGGAACAAGCGCCTCAACGGCATTCGATGCGGCTTCGATGAATTCGGGAATGCGCGCGATGGGCACGGACACATCGTGCTTGATCGAGCCGCCTTCCGGTTTCTGCGCTTCCGAGATGCTTTCGCGCAAACGCCAAAGTGCCGCGCGCTGTGCTTCGCTTTCGGCGATGACGGCGTCGGTGACGTTGTCCGCAAGCGTGCGTTCGATTGTCTCGCGCAAACCGAATTGCGCGCCGCTGGTGGCTTCGATCAACACGTACCATGGAGATTTGTTGCGCAGCGGATCGGCGGTTTGCGGAATATGCGCCAACACGAAATCCAGTCCGATGCGTGGAACGATTTCGAACGCGGAAACAAGGCCACCTGTCTGTTCCTGCAAGCGCGCGAGCAACGTCACGGCGGCGGCAGGCGAGGGGATCGCGACAAACGCGGTGACGCGTTCGGCGGGTTTGGCGAACAGCTTCAAAGCGGCGGCGGTAATGACGCCGAGCGTGCCTTCGGCACCGATGAACAATTGCTTCAGGTCGTAGCCCGTATTGTCTTTGCGAAGAGTGCGCAGCATGTCGAGTATGCGGCCGTCCGCCAACACCACCTCCAGGCCGAGAACAAGTTCGCGCGCCGTGCCATAGCGCAACACGTCCACACCGCCTGCATTGGTGGAGAGATTGCCGCCGATGGTGCAGGAACCCTCGGAGGCGAGACTGAGCGGGAAAAGCCGCTGCGCCTCGTCCGCCGCTTTGTGAATCGCATCAAGCACCGTTCCCGCTTCCGCGATCAGGTTCATGCCGTCGGCATCGACCTGACGGATGCGGTTCATGCGCCCGAGGCTCAGCAGCACTTCGTCATGAAACGGAATCTGCCCACCCACCAGTCCGGTGTTGCCGCCCTGGGGGACGATGGGAGTGCGCGTCTCGTTGCAGATCGCGAGGACCGCGGAAACTTCGGCTGTGCTCGCCGGCTTCAGCAGCAGCGATGCCTGGCCGCGATATTTGCCACGCCATTCTTCAAGATGCGGCGCGATTTCGCGTGGGTCTTCAGTGAAGGCCTTCGGGCCGACGGCGGATTTGAGGCGGTCGAAGGTGCTCAAGGACACCACCAAAATCGCAAGTTATTGAAATCAAAAGGAAAATGCCCGGAGGTTGTTTTCGACTTTTTTTTAAAAGGGGGAGGGGGTGGGGTATCCCTCCAACCTGCCGGCGATGTGAGCGCATTGTCCATGGCTCTAATGTAAAGGCGATTTGGAGGTGTTCGATAGCTTTCCCGAAAAAAGTCGCACCGGCTGTCATCCTGGCAGGGCTTCTATTCTCTGAACGTCTTCCAGCTTTCGATCCCAGGTCGCGCTGCTCGCGACACAGATATGGGCATCGGGCCGGGTATCGACCGCACTGTCGAGGCTTCCGGCCGGGACCACCAACAGCGCTCCATTCATCTGGATGCCGGGAACGGCCGAACCGCATTCGGAGCAAAAGCTTCTTTCATGCAGTGTGGAGGGCACGCGAAATGTTTTGATCTTGCCTTCGCCCGACACCCAGTTGAGCGTTGCCGTTGACGAAAACAGATTGGCCGCATGCGCAGATCCCGTGTCCTTCCGGCAGCGCCCGCAATGGCAAAGAAAGAACTTCTCGAAATCCCCGATCACTTCGAACCGGACCGCACCGCAAAGACAAGAACCTACATATCTGCTTTTCATCGATGCGTTCCTGTCAGCAACTCACACGTTCGGCTCACAGAGCTAAGGTAGTGAACGCTCCAGCCCGGCACAAACTTCGGCGTCACCAACGAGCTTTAACAATACTTGCCCTAATTCGCTCGTTTGATCCGGAGTGTATAGGCCACCATTGTATTGGTTGGGGCCGCCGTTCAGCAAAAGCGTGATGCCCCATCCGTCAGATGCAACCATGAGATTGCCGGTAGGCGCATCGGCGAGGTTCACCAAACGGGGGATCAACTCAAGCGCAGGCGGGTCGTCGCGCAATTGTCTCAGACGAGTCAGCAATTGCGGGCAACTGCTTATGTTAAGTAGCCGATCTGTCGCAATTTTGGTCGCCATGGATGCGGGATCGGGCCACAATCGATTGCGCTGAGAAATCCACTCTGGAGAATCTGGACGGAGATTTGATCGCTCGAATGCTTGACGTATTGTTTTGAAGGGAAAGTTTCTTCCAGCACGTGTACATTAGTTGGCCACGTCAAATGTATCTCAGTTGACTCCGCACCTGGAAAACTCAACCTTGTGCGAACCCTTAGTCGCCTTACTTCCCAAAAATGTAGTGCCGCAGTGGTGGTGACCGTAAAGCCAGAGAGGCCGACGTGAGTGTTTTCTTTATCATTTGCGTTGGAAGTTTGTGGTAGGGCTAGAGACAAAACCTCATTGGCATAATCTCCAAAGCCGAGATAGTCGGATGGGTCGATGCCGCGAATCGTGTAACGGGCATCAAAAGGGTCATCGTCGATGCGAGGTTGAGCGGACGCATCGAATGCCCACACCATTGCGAGAATGAAGCAGTAGCCGAAACAGCGGATATTCATATCCACCTGCCAATTCAAAAGATAACCGAACGCTGTTCTGCATATCCAAAACAGCTTCGCTTATACATCTATATCCCCTTCGTATCGACGCTTGTTAACGTGGTGCCGCCGCGCGGCGCAGGCGATCGTTGATGGCCTCGCCCAGGCCTTCGTCGGGGATCGGCATTACGGCGATGGCCTCGGATTTTGCATCCAGCTTGCGCAGCATCGCGAACAGGTTGGCGGCGGCTTCGCGTGTGTCGCCGCTGGTGCTCAGGTTCAATGCGATGGCGGCATCCGGCGCGTTGGGGCCGAAGGCGAGGAAGGCTTCGTTCCTTTTGGGGTGCTTGGCATCGAGGCGCAGTTTCGCGTTCGGCGCGTAATGGCTTTCGAGCATTCCAGGGGAGGCGATGTGGCCATGGCCGGGCGATTGCAGCGCTCCGGTGATGGGTTCGAGTTCGCTGCGCGCGATGGCGCCGGGCCGGAGAAGAACCGCCGTTTCGTTTTCAAATCCGATCACGGTGGATTCGATACCAACCGGGCAGGTGCCGCCGTCGAGAATAAAGTCGATCTCGCCGTTCAGCGCATCGTACACGTCTTGTGCTTTGGTGGCGCTGAGACGGCCCGATGGATTGGCGCTTGGGGCGGCGATGGCAAGCTGGGATTCGATGAGGAGTTGCTGCGCGATGGGGTGTGATGGCACGCGCATCGCCACCGTGTCGAGACCGGCGCTGACCAGCAATGACAACTCGCAGCGTTCCTTTCGCGGCACCACCAGGGTCAGCGGGCCGGGCCAGAAGGCGGCGGCGAGATCGCGCGCGAGCGTAGGAAATATCCCGTGTTCGGTCGCGTGCTCATAGTCGCGCACATGCACGATCAGCGGATTGAATTTGGGGCGGCCTTTGGCGGCGAAGATTCCGGCGACGGCGGCATCGTCGGTCGCGTTCGCGCCTAAGCCGTAGACCGTCTCCGTCGGAAAAGCGACGAGCGCGCCGCGTTTCAGCGCTTTCGCGGCGGCGGTGATGGCAGATGCGTCGGCTTTGCGAAGTTCGGTCTGCATGGCCGCTTCTTAGCGTGGCGCGCGCGATTTGCGAAGCGGAGCCTTATTGACCCTTCGTCGGCTCGCCCACGGGTTCGGTCACGCGCGTTCCGAACCACATGCGCTTCAGCACCTGATCGCGCCGCACATAATGATGATAAAGCGCGCCCGCGACATGCAGCAGCACCAATGCGACCGCCAGATAGGCGAGCGTCCCGTGCAGTCCTTCATAGAATTCCACGGCTGGTTTCTTGTCCGCCGCCGGGAGATTGGCCAGGAACGGAAGGCGCGGCCATTCGAACAGCCAATACCAATAGGTCGGCGTGTTGCGCGGCGAGGCGGAAACCATCGCCCAGCCCGCGAGCGGAATGGCGATAATGAAGAAATAGAACAGCACATGCGAGGTGCGGGCCAATGCACGCAGGCCCGCGCTCATGTTCTGCGGCAGTGCTGGCCATTTATGGGTGAGCCGCCACAGCAGACGCAGCACGCTGAGAACAAGCACGGTGAGGCCGGTGGATTTGTGCATCGGCACCACCCACCACGGTACCGTGCCTTTGGGCGCGAGTTCGGCGAAGTAGATGCCGGAGCAGACATTGGCGACGACAAGCAGCGCGATCAGCCAGTGAAGCGTCATCGCGACGGTGTCGTAACGCAAACGAGGGTGTTCGGTGGGCATGGCTTGTATCCTCCCTGACGGTATAAGCGGCGGATGGTTCGAAAGTTCCTCTTTTACTTTGTCTTCTTCGCGGTCAGATCGATTGTGACGGTGACAAGCCGCGCCACGGGGTTGTCCGTCGCCCATTGCCCCATGCCGACCCGGAAGTCGGTGCGCGTGACGGCGGCGGTGCCGATCATGTGCGCGATGTCGTTCTTTATGTCGAGCTTGAAGGGCAGGGTGATAGCGCGCGTCACGCCGTGAAGTGTGAGATTGCCGCGGGCTTCATAAGCGTGCTTGCCCGTTGCCCGAAACCATGTGGTCTCGAACGTCGCCGTCGAATAGTTGTCCGCATCGAAGCCTTGCGCGCCCTTGACGCCCTGATCCATCTCGTCGGAGCCGAGGGTGACGCTCGCGATGTCGACTTTGACGGTCGCTTTCGCGTGTTCGAGATCGGCTGGATCGAACGCAATGTCCGCATCCCACGATTTGAATTCGCCGAGCAGGGGGTGATCCTGCCATTGCACGGAGAAACCGAGATGGCTTTTCGCCTTGTCGACGATCCATTGGGCGGCATGCACGGGAAGGGAGAGGAACGATAGCAGGAAGATCGTTATCCCAATCCTCAAACCATTCCCTCTCCCCCCGAAAGGGGAAAGGGAGATCATTTTCGATTTCATATTCCCTCTCTCAATCGTGCACCCGGCAACATCCGCCGCAGCGTATCGTCTCTCATAAGGTAATGGTGCAGCAACGCCGCACCGACATGAAGCACCAGCAGCACCGCCGTTCCATACGCAAGCCATGCATGAACGGTGTGGATGGCTTCTTCCGTCGCGTCTTTTCGGTCGAAGGGAAGATGCGCGAGCGGGGCGATATGCGGCCATTCGAACAGACCGAACCATACGGTCGGGATGCCGAGCGGCGAGGCGGAAGCCATCGCCCAGCCGCTGAGCGGGATTGCCACGATCACCACATAGAGAAGAATGTGCGTGGCGCGCGCGAGCACCTTCATCGGTTTGCTGAGTGTGTCCGGCAAAGGCGGCACAGGATTGATGAGACGCCATACGATGCGCAGCGCGCTCAGCACCAGAATGGTCAGTCCTATGGATTTGTGGAGCTGCACGAGGCGATAGAGGCTGGGATCGGTGATCGGCAGGGTCGATAGATAATAGCCGAACCCGATCATGCAGATGATCGCGACGGCGATGAGCCAGTGCAAGGTCACCGCCACGGTGCCGTAGCGCAGTTGAGAATTGCGAAGGGGCATTACTGCTTCTCGAACTCCGCTTCGATGGCGATTGTGATGTCGTCGCCAACGAAGCCGCCCCAGATGTAACCCGTCAATCCGAAATCGGAACGCTTGAGCGTGCCGGTGGCGTCGAAGCCGATGCGATAGGGCGCAAACGGGATCGGCGAATTGCGGCCACCGTTGAACGTCACGTTCAACGTCACAGGTTTGGTGACGCCCTTGAGCGTGAAGTCACCGGTGACCGTGCCGGTGTTTTCGCCCGTCACCGTGATCTTCGTGGCCTTGAAGGTGGCGGTGGGATATTTCGCGGTGTCGAAGACGCCGTCTTTCAGTTCCTTGTCGAGTTCGGGGACGTGCGTGTCGACGGTATTCATGTCGATCTGGGCTTCCAGCGTCGCCTGATCGGCTGCGGCGGGATCGCCCACAAGCGTCCCCGTCACCTTGCCGAAGCGGCCGTAGAACGTGCTGAGGCCCATGTGGCGCACCATGAAGATCACCTGCGCGTGCTGCGGGTCGATCGCATAGGTGCCCTTTGGCACGGAGGAGGCGGCGGAGGCGGGAAGCGTCGCGGTCAGCAGAAACAAGGCGGCGGCGAATATGGAACGCATAAGCGGTTTCCCTTTGAAATCGCCCGAGCATAGCGCGGCTTGACGCGCCGCACAGGGGCTACCCATAGTCGGGTGAACGCTATTATGTGAGGCCCCGATGAGTGAGGCGGAAGCGCCTGCCAGGCCGGGCCGCAATCTCGACTATCCCTTTGGAGAGGCGCGGCCCGAAACCGGCCAGACCATCGAGATCGCGCCCGGCATCCACTGGATACGCATGCGGCTGCCGATGCAGCTCAACCACATCAATCTCTGGCTGCTGGAAGACGGCGACGGCTGGACCGTGGTCGACACCGGCATCAAGGACCAGCCGACCAAGGATGCGTGGGAGCAGTTGTTCGCCGGCACCATGGCGGGCCGCCCGATCAAGCGGGTGATTGTCACGCATCTCCATCCCGATCATGTGGGATTGGCGGGTTGGCTGGTGCGCCGCTTCGACGTGACGTTGTGGATGTCGCGCACGGATTTTCTGCTGTGCCGCAACCTCGCCGCCGATACGGGGCAGGAAGCGCCGCAGGAAGGCGTGCGATTCTATCGCGCCGCGGGTTACCCCGAAGACATGATCGAGCAATACAAGACGCGCTTCGGCATGTTCGGGCATGGCGTCTATCGGTTGCCCAATTCCTATCGCCGCATCATCGAGGGTGAAGTGATCGAGATCGGCACGCGCAAATGGCGCGTGATCGTGGGCACGGGGCACGCACCGGAGCATGTTTGTCTTTATTGCGAGGCCGACAATATTTTCATTTCCGGCGATCAGTTGCTGCCGCGCATTTCCTCCAACGTGTCGGTGCATCCGACGGAACCGGAAGCTAATCCGCTACAGGATTGGCTGAACTCGTGCAACAAGCTGAAGGCAGCGCTGCCGGACGAGGTGCTGGTGCTGCCGTCGCACAACGATCCGTTCCGCAAGGCGCATCTGCGTTTGCAGGAATTGATCGACGGGCACGAAAGCGGAATGGACAAGGTGCAGGAGCTTTGCCGCGAGCCGAAGCGCGCGGTGGACGTTTTTCCGGCGCTGTTCAGGAGCCGCATCACGGCGGGCAATTACGGCATGGCGACGGGCGAGAGCATTGCGCATCTGAATTGCCTGCGCGCGCGCAACCGCATTGTGCGGACACCGGATGCGAACGGCGTAAACTGGTATAGTTCATCTCCCCCGTGAAACGGGGGAGCACACCGCGTTAGCGGTGGAGGGGGTAAGTGTAAATGTTTGAAAGACTGACCCCCTCGACCGCTTCGCGGTCACTCCCCCGTTTCACGGGGGAGATGGGTTTGGATGGGAGAATTTTATGAGTCTCAAGGGAAAGACGATGTTCATCTCCGGCGCGAGCCGGGGGATCGGGTTGGCGATTGCGCTGCGGGCGGCGCGGGACGGCGCGAACGTGGCTGTTGCGGCGAAGACAGCGGAGCCGCATCCCAAACTGCCGGGCACCATCTATACGGCGGCGAAGGAGATCGAGGATGCGGGCAGCAGGGCGCTGCCCATCGTCTGCGACATCCGCAACGACGATCAGGTGGCGAGCGCGGTTGAGCAGACGGTGGCGAAATTCGGCGGCATCGACATCTGCGTGAACAATGCGAGCGCGATCCAGCTCACCGGCACGTTGCAGACCGAGATGAAGCGCTTCGATCTGATGCACCAGATCAATGCGCGGGGGACTTATCTCGTCTCCAAGACCTGTATCCCGCACCTGAAGCACGCGACCAATCCGCATGTTCTGATGCTGTCGCCGCCGCTCGACATGAGCCCTCGCTGGTTCGCCAATCACACGGCCTACACGATGGCGAAGTTCGGCATGAGCATGTGCGTGCTCGGCATGGCGGCGGAATTCGCCGACGAAGGCATCGCATTCAACGCGCTGTGGCCGCGCACGGGCATTGCCACCGCGGCGATCCGAAATGCGCTCGCGGGCGACGAAGGCATGCGCCATTGCCGCAAGGTGGAGATCATGGGCGATGCCGCCTATCTGATCTTCAACAAGTCAGCGCGCGATTTCACCGGCAATTTCCTGATCGACGATACGTTCCTGGCCGAAAACGGCGTCACCGATTTCGATCAATACCGCGTCGATCCGACCGTGCAGCTGATGCCGGATTTCTTCGTGCCCGAATGGAGCAAACCGCCGAAAGGCGCCTCGCTCGATCCGGTGAAGTGATCATTTTTTTTCGGGCGGTTTCGGCAGCCGGACGCTGGCCATCTGCTGCGGGAACGGAATGGTGATGCCTGCGGCGTCGAAGCGCAGCTTGATGTTCTTCTGCAGGTCGAACAGCACGTTCCAGTATTCGGCATTTGGCACCCAGCAGCGCAGGATCAGATCGACCGACGAGGAATTCAACGCGCCCACCGGCACGATAGGTTCGGGGAATTTCAGGATACGCGGATCGCTCTTGAAGAGGTCGAGCGCGATCTTCTGCGCCTTGTCGATGTCGTCGTCGTAATCGATCCCCACGGTGAAGTTGATGCGCCTGGTGGGTTCGCGGCTGTAGTTGGTGATGGTGTTGCTGAAGATCGCCGAATTGGGCATCGACACATAGACGAGATCGGCCGTGGTCAGGATGGTGGTGAACAATCCGATCTCGCGCACCGTGCCGCCCGTGCCGTTGACATCGATATAGTCGCCGATCTGGAACGGCCTGAGAACGAGGAGCATCACACCGGACGCGACATTGGAAAGCGTGCCCTGCAACGCGAGGCCAATGGCGATGCCCGCGGCACCGACCACGGCGATGAAGCTTGTGGTCTCCACGCCGAAGCGTTGCAGCACCACGATGAGGGTGAGCGCCAGGATCGCGTAGCGCAGCGTTTTGCAGAGTAAAGGTTTGAGCGTGGGATCGAAATGGGGAATCTTGTCGAGCGCGAATCTCAACCACCGCGAGGCGAATTTCGCGATGATCCACCCAATGATCAGCGTCAGGATGGCGGCAACAAGATTGATGCCGTTGCTGACGAGAACGACGCGCATGTCCGGCGGTAGGTTGAGAAAATCCGTCATCGTCACCTCTGTCTGGAATTGTGTTAGATAGCTTCCGTGGTCGGGGACCTCAAATGAAAATGCGTGGATTGTGTTCGGGGTTGCTTCCGGCAGTATTTTCGCTCGCGGCAACTTTCGCGCATGCCATGGATTTGCCGCAATGCGCGGGCGCGGGAACAGATCGCGGTGAAATCGAACGTGTGATGGCAGGCGGCGCGCTTGTCCTGAAGGGCGGCCGTGCGGCGGTTCTCGAAGGACTGCTGTTGCCGAAGCCGGGCGAAGGCGCCGCCGAACAGTCATCTCGCGCGCTTTCCGCGATGGTGACGGGAAAATTCGCAACACTGGCCGTGCCTGCGCCAAGAGAGGATCGGCACGGACGTTTGCGTGCGCAAGTCGCCGTCAGCGGAGAATGGGTGCAGGAAGCGATGCTGCGCGAGGGATTGGCGCGCGTTTCGCTGCTGCCCACCCATTCGCAATGCGCAAAGGAAATGTATGCGGCGGAAGCCGCCGCGCGCGAGGCGAGACGCGGGATTTGGGCGCTGCCGGGCTATGCGGTGCGATCGCCCGAAAATCTCGGCCGTGACAGAGGCACGTTCCAGATCGTGGAAGGCAAGGTCGTGAGCGCCGCAGTGAAGGGCGGCCGGGCCTACCTCAATTTCAGCGGCGACTGGAAAAACGATTTCACGGTGACCATCGCGCCCGACGACATGAAAACCTTTCGCAAACGTCATGTGAACCCGCGCGACTATGCGGGCAAAACGGTGCGCGTGCGGGGGCTCATCGACTGGTATCGCGGGCCGGAGATCGAGTTGATGGGGCCGGAAAACATCGAAGTGCTGCACTGACGATGTGTCTCGCCCGGCCCCCGCACTTTTGCGCTATAGGAGCCGAATGGTTTTCCGCCCGCTTCTGAAACCGACATTGTGGTTCCTGCCGATGTTCCTGGTCCTCATCGGGCTCGGCACCTGGCAGGTCGAGCGGCTGCATTGGAAGGTAGCGTTGATCGCGCAGATGAACGCGAGCCTTACTGCGCCGCCGTTGACGCTCGATCAGATCGCCAAGCTGCCAGCCGCGGAAGCACAATATCGCCACGTCGCGCTCAAGGGCCGGTTCGACAATGCGAAAGAAGCTTATGCATTCGCGACCGCCGGGGGCGGCACGCCTGTTTATCATGTGCTGACGCCGCTGATCCTGAGCGATGGCCGCGCGCTGATCGTCGACCGGGGGATGATTCCGCAAAATCTGCGCGATCCCAAAACGCGCGCCGCGGGTCAGTTGGAAGGCGAGCAACGCGTCACCGGGGTCTGGCGCACACCGGATTCCGCCAATCTCTTCACGCCGAAACCGGATCTGCAAAAGCGCCTCTGGTTCGCGCGCGATGTGAAGGCGATGGCCGCACTCGATCATTTAACGCTAGTGGCCCCGGTCGTGGTCGAAGCTGACGCTACGCCCAATCCCGGTGGCTGGCCCAAGGGCGGGCAGACCGTGGTCAGCCTTCCCAACAACCATCTGCAATATGCGATTACCTGGTATCTGATGGCTCTGGGTCTTTTGGCCGTCTATCTGGTTTGGCATCGCCAGAAGGGGCGATTGGGCAGGGCCCCGTAAACCGCATTCCGGCCCAGCGCTTCCCAATCCCGCCCCATGGGGCTATTGCCTGCCCGTCATTTGCGATGTGAACCGATGCGTTATGTGAGCACGCGGGGGCAGGCGCCGCCGCAATCTTTTGACGATGTTCTGCTCGCGGGGCTTGCCCCCGACGGCGGGCTGTTCCTGCCGGAGACGTGGTCGCAACTGAGTGCTGCGGAGATCGCCGGTTTCGCGAATGCGCGCTACGCCGATGTCGCGTTCCAGATTCTCTCGCGCTTCACCGGCAACGCCTTTTCGCAGGCCGATCTGCGCGCCGATGTCGAAGCGGCTTACGCGACGTTCGAGACGCCGGAGGTCGCGCCGCTCGTCGAGTTCGGTCAGGGCCGATACCTGCTCGAACTCTTTCACGGTCCGACGCTCGCCTTCAAAGACGTGGCGCTGCAAATCCTCGGGCGGCTGTTCGCGCGCGCGCTCGCCAAGCGGGGAGGCCGCGCCACTGTTGTTGCCGCCACCTCCGGCGACACGGGGTCTGCGGCCATCGCGGCGCTGGGCGACCGGCCGAACATCGAAGTCTTCGTGATGCATCCGAAGGGCAGGGTAAGCGAGGTCCAGCGGCGCCAGATGACGACCGCGCCTTATGCCAATGTCCACAACATCGCGCTCGAAGGCAGCTTCGACGACGCGCAGGCCATCGTGAAGGCGCTGTTCGCGGACGAAGCCTTCGCGAAACAGACGAGCCTCACGGCAGTCAACTCGATCAACTTCGCCCGCATCGCCGCCCAGACGGTCTATTACTTTACCGCCGCCGCGAAATTGGGGGCGCCACCCACATTCGTGGTCCCCACCGGCAATTTCGGAGACATCTTTGCCGCCGAGGCCGCCCAGCGGATGGGGCTGAAGACGAGCAAGCTCGTCATCGCCACCAACCGGAACGACATCCTGTTCCGCACGCTGGAGAGCGGGGTCTATGCGTCCGGCGATGCCCATCCGACGTTGAGTCCGTCGATGGATATCCAGGTCGCCAGCAATTTCGAACGTGCCCTGTTCGAGGCGTCGGGCAGGGACGCGGGCTGGGTCCGCGATGCGATGGCGGGGTTCGCCAGGAGCCGCAGCCTCACCCTTCCGCCCGCCGTGCTGGAGGCCCTTCGCGCCCGCTACTCCGCCTACCGCTGCGACGACGCGCAGACGCTGGAGGTCATCGCGCGGGTCTATCGCGAGACTGGTCGCCTGATCGATCCGCACACCGCCGTGGCCGTGGCCGCCGCGCCGAAATCGGAGGGCCCGGTCGTGATCCTCTCCACGGCGGACCCCGCCAAGTTCCCCGATGCGGTGGAACGCGCCACCGGCAAAACGCCCCCCTTGCCGCCGAGGCTCGCGGGCCTCTATGACGGTCGGGAGCGGGTGGACACCTTGCCCAACCGGCTTGAGACTGTGCGTGATTACATTGCCAACAGGCGTACCCCATGAATGTTGAAATCGGCAAACTTTCCAACGGGCTGACGGTCATAACTGATCCAATGCCGCAACTGGAAAGCGCCTTCGTGGGCATCTGGGTCAATGCCGGCGCGCGGCAGGAGACCAAGCCCGTGATGGGCGTGGCGCACATGCTGGAGCACATGGCCTTCAAGGGCACCGAGCGGCGCAACGCCCGCGAGATCGCCATCGAGATGGAATCGGTGGGCGGCTTCCTCAACGCCTACACCAGCCGCGAGCAGACCGCCTTCCACGCCCGCATCCTGAAGGACGACGTGCCGCTGGCGCTCGATATCCTGTCGGACATCCTGACCAACCCGACCTTCGACCAGGCCGAGCTTGAGCGTGAACGTCAGGTGGTTCTGCAGGAACTCGGTCAGTCGCGCGACACGCCCGACGACCTCGTCTTCGACAATCTCCAGTCGGTGATCTATCCGAGCCAGCCGATGGGCTGGCCGATCCTCGGAGAGGAAGCCACCGTCAGCGCGTTCAGCCGGGAGAACCTGCACGACTTCATGGCGCGCAACTATCGCGCGGGCGGCATGGTGGTGGTGGCATCCGGCGCGGTCACCCATGCCGACATCCTCAAGATAGCCGAGGACAAACTTTCCGCCTTCCGCGGCGGCGACGTGCCCGCCGCCGAAGCCGCGCGTTATGGCGGCGGCGATCATCGTGCGGGCGACGATCTCGAACAGGCGCACCTGACCTTCGCCTTCCCGGGCGTGGCCTCCACCGATCCCGATTTCTATGTGGCGCAGGTTTACGCCACAGCACTTGGCGGCGGCATGTCCTCGCGGCTGTTCCAGGAGGTGCGCGAGAAGCGCGGCCTCTGCTACGCGATCTATTCCTTCTCGCAATCCTTCAAGGATGGCGGTGTGATCGGCGTCTATACCGGCACGGGAGAGAAAGAGGCGTCGGAGATCGCACCGGTGCTCGCGGGCGAGATGGCGCTGATGGCCGAGACCGCGACCGAAGTGGAAGTGGCGCGTGCCAAGGCGCAGCTTCGTTCCGGCATGCTGATGGGGCTGGAACGTCCGTCCTCGCGCGGCGAGCAGATCGCGGCGCAATGGTTCACCCATGGGCGCGTTCTGCCGGTCGAAGAACTCTCGTCCAAACTCGAAGCAGTCGATGCAGTGGCTGTCCGCCGGTTCGGTGCACGGCTGATGGCGACCGAACGTCCCGCCATGGCGGCGGTCGGGCCGGTCGGCCATCTGGAAAGCTACCAAACCTTCGCGGGCCGCTTCGGCGGCACCAAACTGCGTGCAGCGGAGTGAAGGCCGCGCCATGGCCTTCATGCGGGGCCTCACATTTCCGGGCGGTCAGCAGCCGGTCCTGACGGGCGATGGCGTCTATCTGCGCTATCCGCGCGTGGGCGATTATCAGGCGTGGTCGCGGCTGCGCCATGAAAGCCGCGAATTCCTGGCGCCGTGGGAACCCTCCTGGGCGAGCGACGAACTGACCAAGAGCGCGTTCCGCCGCCGCCTCAAGCGCTACCAGCGCGAAACCCGCGCCGACACGGCTTATGCCTTCTTCGTATTCAACGCCGAGGACACGCTGATGGGCGGTTGCACCATCTCGAACGTGCGTCGCGGCGTCGCCCAGGGCTGCTCCATGGGCTACTGGATCGGCGAACGCTTCGCCCGGCAGGGGCACATGTTCTCCGCCGTGAAAGCTCTCATCCCCTTCATCTTCGGGACTTTGACCCTTCATCGCATCGAGGCGGCGTGTCTTGCCTCCAACGAGCCCTCGAAAAACCTTCTCATGAAGGCCGGATTCCGGCAGGAAGGGATCGCGCGACGCTATCTGCTCATCAATGGCGAGTGGCAGGATCATGTGCTGTTCGCTTTGCTCGCGGAAGACGCAACACGCTAGGTTATCCGGGCCTGATTCGGGCCCTTGAAAACGTCGGGATTTCTGTTGCTGAAACGCCTTGCCCTTTTCACCGCGTGGTTCGCGATTGCGCTGACGGTTTCCGCTGCCGGTGCCGCGAAACTACCCGTGCCGAAGACGGCCAAGGACGTTCACGCCATCGACTTCGCCAGCCAGTTGCCGGTGATCGATGCGCGCAATGTGCTGATCCCCTATCAGCCGTCATCGGGCGCGGAGCGCGATGGTTCGCGCTGGTACATGTTCAACGCGGTGAACGACGCCGTGCGGCCCGTCACCCGTATTCTTCAGGCGAATCAGCCGCCGGGTATTGGCCTGCGCTTCTTCCCCGCATCCACGCGGCCCGAGATCCTGCAAGTCGCCAGTTCCGAATCCAGCATCCTCGTCGAGAACACCAACGCCTATGGCCGCAAGACCTTCCGCGTGACGATCCCGCCGGCCACCGCCGGGCCCATCGCGATCCGTTTGCGCAATGCCTCGGCCGAACCCACCGTGCTCGCCTGGACCGAACCGTCCATCGCTGCGCACAACCGACAGCTTGCGATATTGCTGGCAGCCGTTGCGGGCCTCATCGCGGCAGCAGCGGCGATCATGGCCGGCGTCGCGGTGATGACGGGGCATTTCGCGCCGCGCTGGACGGCGATCTTCATCTTCGCCGTGCTGTTCACGCGCCTTGCGGCGGCGGGCATGTTCGATGCGAGCATCGCGACGGGCGTTGGCGGTCCTTATGGGATCGTGGCAGCCCTTGCCTTGCTGGCGCTGGTTGCAGGCGCGCGTCTGGCCAATCACATCGTTCCGCGCGCCAATGTGTGGCCGCGCTATGAGCGCTATTTCACCTGGAGTTTGCGCGGACTTCTGGTTCTTGCGTTGTTCGCCTTCGTCGGCATCCCGGGTGCGGCGCTGTTCGCGCAGGTGGCGGTGGTGTTCGGAACCGGCGCGATTGCCGCCTATCTGATCGACCGCGGACGCCATGGCGTGCAGACCGCGCGCGTGGTAGCGCCCAGTGCTGCGATCTTCGCGCTGGTCGCGACGGCAGCAGCGGTGGGCGCGTTCGGCGGGTTTGGAAACAATCTCGTGGCGCCGGCCGCCGTCGGCGGATTCGCGGCGGCGGGCACGGTGCTGCTCGCGTTGGCAATCGCGGCGGGGGAGGGCATTGCGATCCTGCCGCCGCTGCATCTGCCGCACTTGCCGCATCTGACGCGCCATTCGGTTATCAAACCGATGCCGAAGGCCGAAGGCGATGCGCCCGCGCTGTCGTCCGCCGCCGAAGCGATCGGCGCGTCGCAACAGGGCGTATTCGATCTCGACCTGCATTCGGGCCAGCTCACGCTCTCGGGCGAAGCGCTCTCGCTGTTGGGCGAAGGCGGCGAAGCGGGGCAGCTGGCCATCGAAGATTGGATCGGCCGCATCCATCACGACGACCGCGCGATGTTCGAGGCAGCGATCGGCGAATATTCGCCGCAAGTGGGTATCGCCTTCCGCATGGAATTCCGGGTGCAAACGCGGGACGGCCAATATCCCTGGTTCGAACTGCGCGCCTCGATGCTGGGCGACACCCCGCCCGCCAAACGCTGCCTCGGCCTTTTGGCGGACGTGACGATGCGCAAGGAAGCCGAAGCTGTACCGCTGCCGCAACCGCACATCGACCATCTGACGGGCCTCGGCAATCGCCTGGCGATGATGAGCGCGCTGGAAGAAATGAACGGCGGCTTGAAGGACGCCACCTTCGCGCTGCTCGACATCGACCGCTTCAAGGGTATCCACGCGAGCTTGGGCCATGACGGTGCCGACACGGTTCTTGCCGACATCGCGCAGCGCCTTGAGCAACGCTTCAAGAACACCGCGAAAGCCTTTCGCGTGGGCGGCGACTCCTTCGCGGTCATCTTCCGGCACGGCGGCAGTGGACCGGCGGCGCTCGGCGCCGAACTCGTTGAAACCTGCAACGCCGAACACAATATCGATGGCCGCAGCGTGTTCGCGCCTGCAAGTGTCGGCGTGGCGCTGGGGCGCGAAGCCGAAGATCCGCTGGATCTGTTGAAGAACGCGGAACTGGCGCTGCTGCAGGCCAAGCGGCAAGGCGGCGGTTGCGCGCGCGTCTATGTCCGCGATTTCGCCGCACTCGCACCGCGCGACGGCGTGCGCCTCGAAGCCGAACTCAGGCAGGCGCTGGAACAGAACCAGCTCGACGTGTTCTATCAGCCGATTATCCGTCTGGAAGACGGCACGCTCTCCGGGTTCGAAGCGCTGCTGCGCTGGCATCATCCGGTGAAAGGATTGATCTCGCCGTCCGATTTCATTCCGCATTCCGAAACGAGCGGGCTGATCGTCAATCTCGGCCGTTTCGCGCTGGAACGCGCCACGCGCGATCTGGCAAGCTGGCAGCGTTTCTTTCCGCTCGAAACGCCGCTGTTCGCCAGCGTCAACGTCTCGCGCCGCCAGTTCCGCGACACGGAATTCGAAAGCTTCGTCGGCGGGCTGATTTCAAGAAGCGAGATCGTTGCCGGCACGCTGAAACTGGAAATCACCGAAAGCGCGCTCGGCGCCGATCCGCAATCGCGCCATGCGCTGGAACGGCTGCGCGCGCTGGGAGCGGGGCTGGCCATCGACGATTTCGGCACCGGCCTTTCCACGCTTGGCCAGTTGAAGGACCTGCCCTTCGACACGGTGAAGATCGACAGAAGCTTCCTTGCCCGTCACGCGGGCACGCAGGACGAGAATGACGGGACGGTGATCCTTGGCTCCATCGTTTCGCTCGCGCACGATCTCAAGCGTAACGTGATCGTCGAAGGCGTGGAGAATGAAAGCGATGCCGCGTGGCTGAAGGGCATGGGCTGCGAGTTCGCGCAAGGGTTCTATTTCGCGCCGCCGCTGCCCGCGTCGGAAGCGCTCAACTTCATCGCGCTGCACTACGACATGCTGGGATCAGGCGCGGCCGGTGTGAGCGGATAGCCCCGACATGTCGATGCCGAGTTTCTTCAGCGCGCGGCTCCATTTGTCGTCGAGCACATCGTCGAAGATGATCGCGTTGTCGGCGTCGCAATGCACCCATCCGTTGGCGCGGATTTCGTCTTCGATCTGGCCGCCGTCCCATCCCGCATAGCCAAGCGCGAACAGCGATTTCTGCGGGCCTTGCCCGCTTGCGATGGCGCGCAGGATATCGAGCGTCGCCGTCAGCGAAATATCGTCGGTGACGGGCATGGTGGAATCCTGGCTCTCGAACTCGCCCGAATGCAGCACGAAGCCGCGCCCCGTCTGCACCGGCCCGCCGAACAGGATTGGCCGGTCGGGCGTGTTCGTCGTCACGCCGATCTGCAGCTTTTCCATCATCTCGCGGAACGAAAGGCCTTCCACCGGCTTGTTGATGATGAGGCCCATCGCACCCTCGCCCGAATGGGCGCAGATGAAGATGACGCTTCTTTCAAATCGCGGATCGGGCATGCCGGGCAGGGCTATCAGGAGCTTTCCTTCCAGAAAGCTTTCTCCGGCGTCTTCGCGCTGCGGAACCTGATTACCCATTGGACTAGGGTAAAGCGCGAGGCCGCTTTGCCGCAAGCCGTTCCTTGCGCTAGAAGATGAACAGAAATCCAACATGGAGCAGGAAATGACCATCAAGGTGGGTGACAAAATTCCTTCGGCGACACTGATGCAGATGAAGGATGGCGGACCAAAGCCCGTCTCAACCGACGATCTCTTCGCGGGCAAGAAGGTTGTATTGTTCGCGCTGCCCGGCGCGTTCACGCCGACCTGCTCGGCGAAACATCTTCCGGGATTTATTCAGCATGCGGATGAAATCCGCCAGAAGGGCGTCGATGCCATCGCATGCCTTTCGGTCAATGACGCGTTCGTGATGGGCGCGTGGGGCGATCAGCAGAAGGCAGGCGACAAGGTGATGATGCTCGCCGACGGCAATGGCGATCTCACCAAGGCACTCGGCCTGACCATGGACGGATCGCGCTTCGGCATGGGCCAGCGCAGCCAGCGTTACTCCATGGTTGTCGACAACGGCGTGGTGAAGGAATTGAACGTCGAAGAACCCGGCGCGTTCGCAGTGTCGAGCGCCGAGCATGTGATGAAGCAGTTGTAAGACATACTTACCTCCCCCTACGCGGGGAGGTCGACATCGCGCAGCGATGGCGGGAGGGGACTCGCAACGAGTACCGTGCGTGAAGCCCCACCCGTCGTCGTGCCGATGCACGCCGCCGACCTCCCCGGAGGGGAGGTAAGTTACGGAATCGCCGCTCGCGCCAGCGCGTCGGCGCGTTCGTTCTCGACATGATCCGAGTGACCCTTCACCCAGCGCCATGAAACATCGTGGGGTTCGGCCGCCGCTTCGAGCGCATGCCACAGGTCGACATTCTTGACCGGCTTCTTGTCGGCCGTTTTCCAGCCCTTCTTCTTCCAGCCCGCCAGATATTTTGTCATGCCGTCCAGCAGGTAGCGCGAGTCCGTGTGGATCGTGACGGTAGACGGTTTCTTCAACGCCTCCAGTGCGCGGATGGCGGCCGTCATCTCCATGCGGTTGTTCGTTGTCGCGGGGTCGCCGCCGGACAATTCCTTTTCATGCCCGCCGGCACGCAGGATCGCGCCCCAGCCGCCGGGCCCCGGATTTCCCGAACATGCGCCATCGGTGAAGATATCGACGCGCGGTTTCGTCAAAACCCATACTCCGCCGCCGTCTTCGCCTTCAGGTGAAAACGCAGGCGCTTGGAATAGTCGCGCGGATCCTTGGGGCGCACCAGCGCCGTCGAATCGTGATTGAGCCAGTCGTAGAGCCGCGTCAGCAGAAAGCGCAGCGCCGCACCGCGGGCAAGAACAGGCAATGCATCGCGTTCGGCATCGCAAAGTTCGCGCCGCTTGCGATAGGCCGCGATCAGCGCCTTGCCCTTGGTGATGTTGTAGGCGCCGTCGCCTTCGAAGCACCATGCGTTCAGCATCACCGCGAGGTCATAGGCGAAAGCGTCGTTGCAGGCGAAATAGAAATCGATCAGTCCCGAAACCTTGCCGTCCATGAACAGCACATTGTCGGGAAAGAGATCGGCGTGGATCACGCCTTCCGGCAACCCGTGCGGCCACGCCGCTTCGAAGCCGCGCATCGCATCCTCGATCAGCGCGCGCAATCCATCCTGCACCGTATCCGCCTTCGCTGCCGTCGCCGCGATCAGCGGCTTCCATCCTTCGGGGCCGAGCGCGTTGGGGCGGCGGATCGCGAAATCCTTTCCGGCTTCGTGCAACATTGCCAGCGCCGCACCCGCTTCCGCGCAATGCGCCGCTTCGGGGCGCCGGAGCGACAGGCCGTCAAGCCATGTCAGCAGGGCTGCGGGGCGGCCGTTGAGAATCATCGATTGCGCCCCGTCGCGGCGACGAACCGGCAGCGGACAGGCGATCCCGCGTGCGGCCAAATGCTCCATCAGGCCGAGGAAGAAGGGCAGGTCTTCCTTGTGAACGCGCTTCTCATAGAGCGTCAGGATATAGGAGCCGGTACTCGTCTGGAGCGCGAAATTGGAGTTCTCCACGCCTTCGGCGATGCCTTTGAAGCTGCGGGGTGCGCCGATGTCGTAATCGCGCAGGACCTCTTCGAGATCGTCGAAGGAGACATCTGTATAAACCGCCATGTTCCGGCGCTTCCCCTTCCGGGGCCCCTTCGCTAAAGTCCCGCGCCCACGCGCGCCACGTCTTGAGGAGTCGTTCCAGCCCCTCAAAAAGTCAAGCGGAGCGCGGGGAGCTACGGGCGCCAAACCTCTTTCAGATGAGCACATGAAAATCTTTTCGCGCAGTGTTGTTTTGATTCTGGCTCTGCCGCTTCTGGGCGCCTGTCAGACCGAGCGTATGCTCGCCAAATGCCCCTCGACGGGCGTGCTGGCCGAAACCTCGTCGCTGTCCGCGTTCACGCCGGGCCAGACGATGGTGCCCGCCAATCTCGCCTATCGCGCCGAAGTGCGCCGTTCGACGCTCTCGTGCTCCGTCGACAAGGACGAGCATGTGGCCGAGACAAGCCTGGAGATTTCGTTCCGCGGCCAGCGCAAGAACGCGGGCGGGGCGGCGCAATATACCGTGCCGTTCTTCGTGGCGATCAACGATTCCGACGGGAACCTCGTTCTCAAGAAAACCTATTCCACCAATCTGGTGTTCGAATCCGGCCAGACGCAGGTCGATTTCACCCAGCCGATCGACGATATTCCGATCCGCATGGCGCGCAGCAAGCAGGCGTTCGACTATCATCTGATCGTCGGCCTGGTGCTCACCAGGCAGCAGCTCGATTACAACCGGAAGAACAGCCGCTACGCCGAATGAGTTCTTTGCTTGAAGACCTGTCGGCCATCGCTGGCGACGCTTTCGCCGCCGAGGGGCTCGATGCCACGCTGGGCCGCGTACAGCCGGCCGACCGGCCCGACCTTGCGCAGTTCCAGTGCAACGGTGCGCTGGCGGCGGCGAAACAGGCCAAAGCCAATCCACGCGCCATTGCCGAGAAGATCGCAGCGCGGCTGAAGGCCAACCCGATCTTCGCAAAGGTGGAGATCGCGGGTCCGGGGTTCATCAACCTCGATCTGCAGGACTCCGTTGTCGCAGACCGCGTACAGGCTTTTGCGAAAGACAAGACGCTGGGCGCGCCGGAAACCGGCAACGGCAAATCGGTGGTGATCGACTTCGGCGGGGCCAACGTCGCCAAGCCGATGCATGTCGGGCATTTGCGGTCCTCCGTCATCGGCGATTCATTGCAGCGTCTGTTCCGCGCCAATGGCTGGCAGGTGACGAGCGACGTGCATCTCGGCGATTGGGGCCTGCAGATGGGCCAGCTCATCAGCGAGATCCAGCATCGCGGGATTGCGCCGGTTTATTTCGATCCCGCTTTCAAAGGTCCGTACCCGGAGCAATCGCCGGTGACGATGGACGATCTGGAAGAGATCTATCCGGCGGCATCGGCTGCCTGCAAAGCCGATCCGGCGCGGCTGGAAGAAGCGCGCAAGGCGACGGCGGAATTGCAGGCCGGGCGGCCGGGCTATCGCGCGCTGTGGAACCACTTCTTCGAGGTGTCGCGGGTCGGTCTCGAACGCGAATGGGAAAGCCTTGGCGTTCATTTCGATCTCTGGAAAGGCGAGGCAAGTGTCGATCCGCTGATCGCACCGATGATCGAGGACTTGAAGGCGCGTCATATCGCAACCGAAAGCGAGGGCGCGCTCGTTATTCCGGTGGCGCTCAATACCGACAAGAAAGAAATGCCGCCGCTCATCCTTGTGAAATCGGATGGTGCGGTGCTCTACGGCACCACCGATCTTGCGACCATTATCGACCGCGTGAAGGAGCAGAATCCCGATCTCATTCTCTATGTCGTGGATCAACGCCAGCATCTGCATTTCGAACAGGTGTTCCGTGCGGCGCACAAGGCGCAGCTCAACGGCAAGGCCGGACTCGAACATGCCGGTTTCGGCACGATGAATGGGCCGGACGGCAAGCCGTTCAAGACGCGCGCGGGCGGCGTGATGAAGCTTTACGACCTCATCAACATGGCGTCGGAGGAAGCGGAGAAGCGCCTCACTGAACAGGGCCTCGCTGCGGATTATTCGAAAGAGGAACGCGCCGAGATCGCACGCAAGGTCGGCATCGCGACGATCAAGTTCGCCGATCTCTCCAACCACCGGCAGACCGATTACATCTTCGATCTCGCGCGGTTCTCGCGCTTCGAGGGCAAGACCGGGCCGTATCTGCAATATGCGGCGGTGCGCATTCAGTCGATCCTGCGGCGCGCGGAAGGCGAGGGGCACACATCGGGTCTGCCCGTGGTGCGCTCGCCCGAGGAACGCACGCTGGCGCTCAGGTTGCTCTCGCTACCGGACGCCATGCAGGCGGCGGAGGCCAAGCGGGCGCCCAACATCCTTTGCGACTATGCTTTCGGCTTGGCCCAGGATTTCAGCCGTTTTTATACGGAACACCACATCCTGTCCGAATCGGAAGCGGAACTCCGGGCGGCAAGATTGGGTCTTTGCCAGGTCACTTTGGACACTTTGATAAAGGTTTTGGGCCTTTTGGGCATCGAAGTTCCAGCAAGGATGTGAGCAAAACCCCGCCTTGCGTTGACTCGAAATTGCCCCCACCTATGATCCGCACAACGTCTCGGCCCGCCGTGAGGGCGCGCCGCTAACGGCCATCGATCTCCCGCGCGGGAGAGACCTGTTCGATCAGGCGCCGAAGGAGCAACCGCCCCGGAAACTCTCAGGCAAAAGGACCGCGCAAGGATTCGAAATTCTGGAAAGCAGGGCGGCACCGCCGTTCTCACCGAAGGGGTAATCCCGCGAAATTCTCTTTGAGAGAATGGGCGGGGGAAATCTCTCAGGTCCGATGACAGAGGGGCGCGTTTTCCGGTCCGCCGGACTGCGTGCCATTCAACCTTCTGCCGGACCGTGATGACCGAACAAACAACAGACCTGAAGAAGACCCCGCTCCATGCGCTGCATGTGGAGCTTGGCGGCAAGATGGTCCCGTTCGCGGGCTATGAAATGCCCGTGCAATATCCGGCGGGCATTCTCAAAGAGCATCTGCACACGCGCGAGAAAGCGGGATTGTTCGACGTCTCGCATATGGGCCAGCGTTTGCTCATCGGCCCTAGTCACAAGGTGACGGCGGCGGCGCTGGAAGCGTTCACACCCGGCGATTTCCAGAGCCTCGGCGTGGGCCGCATCCGTTACACGCTGCTGCTGAACGCGAACGGCGGCATCGTAGACGACCTGATGGTCACGCGCCTGCCGGATGACGGAAAGCTCGCCATCGTCGTCAACGCCGCGCGCAAGGATGTGGATGACGATTTCATCCGCCAGCGTTTGCCCGACGATGTGAAATACATCATCGCCGACGACCGCGCGCTGCTTGCGTTGCAGGGACCGGCAGCGGAAGCGGTGATGGCGCGCCATTGCCCGGACGCCAAGGCGCTGTCGTTCATGACGGCGGCCAAGACCACGTTCGACGGAATGGAGATTTCCGTTTCGCGCTCCGGTTACACCGGTGAAGATGGTTACGAAATCTCCGTTCCCAACACGAACGCCGAAAGACTCGCGCGCGCGTTGCTGGCCGAACCCGAAGTGCTGCCCATCGGATTGGGCGCGCGGGATTCGCTGCGTCTGGAAGCGGGGCTTTGCCTCTATGGCCACGACATCGACGAAACAACCAATCCCGTCGAAGCCAATCTTACGTTCGCGCTCGGCAAACGCCGCAAGGAAGAAAAGAATTTCCCCGACGCCGAAAAGATCGTGGACCAGCTGACCAACGGCGCGATCCGTCTGCGCGTCGGCATTCGCCCGGATGGCCGCGCACCCGCGCGCGAAGGCACCGAAATCGCCGACAAGTCCGGCCGCATCATCGGGCGCATCACCAGCGGCGGCTTCGGCCCCACGCTGAACGCGCCGATTGCGATGGGCTATGTCGAAACCAAATACGCCGCCATCGGCTCCGAACTCGATCTGATGGTGCGCGGCAAACCGAATCCGGCCCGCGTGGCGCCCATGCCATTCGTGCCGCATCGCTACAAACGAGGATCATAGATCATGAGCGAAGTCCGTTTCACAGACCAACATGAGTGGGTCCGCCTTGACGGCGAGCAGGCAACCGTGGGGATCACCAAATATGCCGCCGAGCAATTGGGCGATGTCGTGTTCGTGGAAGTGCCCGAAGCCGGGCGCAAACTCGGCGCGGGCGGCGAGGCAGCCGTTGTCGAAAGCGTGAAGGCGGCCAGCGAAGTCTACGCGCCGATCGGCGGCGAAGTGACCGAAGGCAATGCAGCACTCGTCGCCGATCCCGCAAAGGTGAACGGCGATCCGGAAGGCGAGGGCTGGTTCTTCAAGATGAAGGTCGCCGACAAAGCCGAATTCTCCAAGCTGATGAGCGAAGCCCAATATGCGGACTTCGTGAAAGGTCTCTGATGCGCTACCACCCGCTCACCCAATCCGATCGCGCGGCGATGCTTGCCAAGATCGGCGCGCCGAACATCGATGCGCTGTTCCGCGACGTGCCGAAGGAAGCCATCGTTTCCCGTGCGAAATTCGATCTGCCGGACACCAAGGGCGAACTCGCGGTGGAACGAGCGCTTACACGTATGTCGGCGCAAAGCACCGCTGCGGGTTCGGTGCCGTTCTTCTGTGGCGCGGGCGCCTATCGCCATCACGTTCCGGCGGCTGTCGACCATCTGATCCAGCGGTCGGAATTCCTCACCTCCTACACGCCCTATCAGCCCGAAATCGCGCAGGGCACGCTGCAATATCTCTACGAATTCCAGACGCAGGTGGCGTTGCTCACCGGAATGGAGGTCGCCAACGCCTCGATGTATGACGGCTCGACCGCCGCCGCCGAAGCCGTGTTGATGGCGCAGCGCGTGACGCGCCGCCCGAAGGCCATCCTTTCCGGTGGCGTTCATCCGCACTACGCCGAAACCATCGAAACCGTCGCTGCATTGCAAGGGCAGGTCGTGCGCGCGCCGGTAACGCCCGGCGCCGCCGAAGACATTGCCGCGATGATCGACGATCAGACCGCCTGTGTTGTGGTGCAAAGCCCGGACGTGTTCGGGCTGATCCGCAACCTTCGCCCGATCGCCGACGCGGCGCATGCCAAGGGCGCGCTGCTGATCGCCGTCTGCACCGAGATCGTTTCGCTCGGCCTGCTCGAACCGCCCGGCGCGCAAGGCGCGGATATCGTGGCGGCGGAAGGCCAGTCCATCGGCAACGGTCTCAATTTCGGTGGGCCTTATGTCGGCCTCTTCGCCACGCGCGAGAAATTCCTGCGCCAGATGCCGGGCCGCCTCTCCGGTGAAACGGTCGATGCCGAAGGCCGCAGAGGTTATGTGCTGACACTCTCCACGCGCGAACAGCATATCCGCCGCGAAAAGGCGACGAGCAACATCTGCACCAATTCGGGTTTGTGCTGTCTGGCGTTCACGATCCATCTGTCGCTGCTGGGAGAGGAGGGGCTAACGCGCCTCGCGCGCCTCAACCACGCAACGGCGTCGTCGCTCGCGGATCGCCTGACCAAAATTCCCGGTGTCGAACTCGTCACGCCTTCTTTCTTCAACGAATTCACGATCCGCCTGCCGAAACCGGCGGCGCAAATCGTCGATCAACTGGTGGAAGAAGAAAACATCATCGCGGGCGTTCCGGCCTCGCGCCTGATGCCGAACGATCCGGGCGCTGCGAACCTTCTCATCGTCGCTGCCACCGAAATCACATCCGAAGACGATTGCACGGCGTTTGCCGACGCGCTCGCGGGAGTTCTGTGATGATGAACAATCAGGGCCGTTCCACCGCACCGGGCACCGCGCAAAGCGATGCGCTGCCCACGATCTCCGGCGACCGGGGCCTCGATCACGAGGAAGGGCTGATCTTCGAACTCGGCCGGCCCGGCATGACGGGCGTGGACATTCCGCAGACGCAGATCTCCGACACCCGCCTCGGCGGCCAGCGCCGCAAGAGCGCCATCGGTCTGCCCGGCCTCTCCGAACCGGAAGTCGTGCGCCATTATGTGCGCCTGTCGCGCAAGAACTACGCGATCGATGCGGGCCTTTATCCGCTCGGCTCCTGCACGATGAAGCACAATCCGCGCCTCAACGAGAAGATGGCGCGGTTACCCGGCTTTGCCGACGTTCATCCGCTGCAGCCGCAGCAGACGGTACAGGGCGCGCTGGCGTTGATCTCCGAACTGATGCGCTGGCTGACCACGCTGACGGGAATGCACACCGTCGCGATGTCGCCCAAGGCGGGCGCGCATGGCGAACTCTGCGGGTTGCTCGCGATCCGCGCGGCCATCGAGGCGCGTGGCGAAACCCGCAAGCGCATCCTCGTGCCGGAATCCGCCCACGGCACCAATCCGGCGACCGCGGCGCTCGCGGGCTTTACCGTCGATGAAGTTCCCGCCACGGCGGACGGCCATGTCGATGCCGACGCGCTCGAAGCCAAGCTCGGCCCGGACGTGGCCGCAATCATGCTCACCAATCCCAACACCTGCGGATTGTTCGAGCCGCGTATCCTCGAAATGGCGAACGCCGTCCACGCGGCAGGCGCTTATTTCTATTGCGACGGCGCCAACTTCAACGCCATTGCGGGCCGCGTGCGCCCCGGCGATCTCGGCGTGGATGCCATGCACATCAACCTGCACAAGACGTTCTCCACGCCGCACGGCGGCGGCGGGCCGGGCGCGGGGCCAGTGGTGTTCTCCAAGGCGCTCGCGCCGTTCGCGCCGCTGCCGCTGCTCACGCATGACGAGAACGGCTTCCGCTACATCGAACATCGTGGCGACCTGAAGAAGGGCGAGAATCCGTTCGGCCGCATGTGCGCCTTCCAGGGCCAGATGGGCATGTTCGTGCGCGCGCTCGCCTATATGCTGAGCCACGGCGCGGATGGTATCCGTCAGGCATCGGAAGATGCGGTGCTTTCCGCTAACTACATCCTCGCATCATTGAAGGATGTGATGAGCGCCCCCTTCGGCGAAGGCCCGTGCATGCACGAAGCCCTGTTCGACGACACGTTCCTCGAAGGCACGGGCGTCACCACGCTCGATTTTGCCAAGGCGATGATCGACGAAGGCTACCACCCGATGACGATGTATTTCCCGCTCGTCGTCCACGGCGCGATGCTGATCGAACCCACGGAATCGGAATCGAAGGAAAGCCTCGATCGTTTCATTCATGTCCTGCGCACACTCGCGTTGGAAGCCAAGGCGGGCAATCGCACGCGGTTCGAAGGCGCGCCGCGTCTGGCCCCGCGCCGCCGGTTGGATGAAACGCTGGCAGCGAGAAAGCCTGTGTTGCGGTGGAAGGAACCCGCGCCGGTCCCGGTGGCTGCCGCCGCTGAATAACGCGCGACACGCATGAGCTTTTCAGCCGCATCCCTGTTGGAGCCTTTGATTGCCTTCTTTATTTGGTGGGGTGATCAGATTTCGAATGTCTGGAATTCGTTTTACGGCGTTTGGTTTGTCGGCGGCGGCATTGGGATCTTATTTTTCGGATGGAAAAGGTCCGAATTCATCGAATGGAAAAAGCCCGGCGTATCGAGCGACGATAAAGTTGTTGGTTTCGACGGCGCCCCACACGCTGGCTTGGTAACTACTCCGCCGATTTGAGTTCGGATTATGTCTACAGCGATATCGGCTTTGATATTCGTACTCTTTATCTATGTCGGGCACCTTTTTCTCGGCGTGTTCTAAGCAAAAAAATGGCCCCGCGGTGAGAGAGCCGGCGGGGCCAGTGATAATTGGCGGTGTCACTCGCCAGTCGGAGATTTCGTCACGAACAAATCTTGGGTGTCATTCCTTTCGGAAGCTTCGTGTCCTTGTCGCTGCAAGCCTGATTGAGCTGCGCCTGCGTCAGCCCCTTGGCGGCGCGCAGATCGGTGCCCTTGAAACTGGTGATCGAAAGATTGGCACCCGAGAAATCCGCGCCGTCGAGCTTGGCGTGCGCCAGGTTCGCGCCCGCGAGGTCCGCGTTCCTGAACGAGGCGTTCGAGAAATTCGCATACGACATGCACATCAGAACAAGCTTGGCATCGTCGAACTTCGCACCCGTGAGGTTGCCCGTCTTCACGCATTGATTGGTCAGGTCCGCACCGCGCAGGTCGCAACCCACGCAATCGCGCGTTCCGGCCTTGATGATCGCCACGGCGTGCGGATCGGGCGTGAACGTGGCGGCGTGCGCGGCCGCAGGCCCCGCCAGCACCATCAGCAATGTGATCACGTTCAACACGAAACCTGTTCCACAGCGAAACGTCACACACTTCGATTGCAAGCCGCGTGCCGGTCTTTCGATGGTTAAAACGGGCGCAAGAAACGGGTCGTTCGCAAAGCCTGGTTGCCCGAAAACAGCAGCGAAACAATCTTAAGAGGCGAGATGTGCCATATCGCATCACGGGACTCCCGATTGACCCATTCCGGCCGCTGATCGGACTTTCTGAACAAGAACTTAACACGCGTTCCATGCGCCGGGTGATAGCCGACGAGAAGCCGGGCTTTCCCTGTCGCGTGACCCTGGAAGACGCCGAACCCGGCGAAAGCCTGATCCTGCTCGCGCACGAACATCAGCCTGCACATTCGCCGTATCGCGCGAGCGGCCCGATCTTCGTGCGGGAGGCCGCCGTTCAAACATTCGACCGCACCGGGCAAATTCCGCCCGTGCTGCGTTCGCGCCTGCTATCGCTGCGCGCTTACGACGGCGAGGGCATGATGGTCGAGGCCGATGTCGTCGACGGCTCCAGGGCCGAAGAGCTGATCGAACGCATGTTCGCCAACGAGGCGGTGGAGACGATACACGCCCATTATGCGCGTCGCGGCTGCTATGCCTGCAAGATAGAGAGGGCCTGATCGTCAGACTTCGCGGAAGCGATAGCAGTCGCGGACATAGGCGTTGAAATAGGCGCCCGCGGAGTCCGCCGCCAGCAGCGCGTCATAGACCTCGCGCGGCACGTCTTCATAGAGATAGGTCTTGCCGGTCTCGCGGAACGTGGCGGTCAACCGGCGGCGGCGCTCGTCGTAGTTGACGGCCGACAGGGCATCTGAATCGAGAAGGGGCATACGCGGGAAACGTATGCCCCTTCGTCTCGGTTCCATCTGTGACGGGTTACGAGCAGCCGCTCGTGCCGCCGCAGGTGTTGCACTTCATGCAGGTGCCGTTGCGCACCAGGGTGAAGTTTCCGCACTGGCCGCAGGCGTCGCCTTCGAAGCCCTTCATGCGGGCTTCGGCGGCGCGTTTGGCTTGCAGTTCGCGCACCTTGCCGGCCTTGTTCGCGGCGTCGTCGGCGCGCTGGGTGATGCGGCTGCCGAGCGCTTCCACGAGTTCGCCCACCGGATTGTCGATCGTGCCGGCTGCTTCCAGAACGGCTTCGCGCAACTCGGCCATCGTCTCGGTCACGGGCGAGTCGTCGTAGATTTCGATATCGACCTCGGATTCCTGGACATGGGCGTGTTCATGGTCGTGGTCGTGGGCGAACGCCATGGCGACTGCGGTGTTGCCGCGCACGATGGAGAGCTGCTTGACGTTGCCGCGGATATAGCCGGTGGAGGCGACGCGGCTGATCGCTTTGGCGATTTCCTCGCTGCGCCCCGCACGGCCTTCGCCTTCCACGCCATCGCCCACATCTTCGTCGCGCGCAGGCGGCACATGGGCGAGGTCGTGACGGCCCAGATAGCTGACCGCCAGTTCGCGGAAGATGTAGTCGAGGATGCTCGTCGCGTTCTTGATGGAATCGTTGCCGATCACCAGGCCCGCCGGTTCGAAGCGGGTGAAGGTGAACGCATCCACGAACTCTTCCAGCGGCACGCCGTATTGCAGGCCCATCGAGATCGCGATGGCGAACGCATCCATCAGGCTGCGGAAGGCGGCGCCATCCTTGTGCATGTCGATGAAGATCTCGCCGATGCGCCCGTCTTCGTATTCGCCGGTGCGCAGATAGACCTTGTGCCCGCCGACGATGGCCTTCTGGGTGTAGCCCTTGCGGCGCTGCGGCAGCTTTTCGCGTTCGCGCGAAACGCGCTCGATCAGTTTCTCGACGATACGTTCGGATACGATCGTGGCGCGCTGCGCGGCGGGCGCCGACAGCACTTCCTCGATTTCGTCCTCTTCGTCGTCGAAGGCGAACACCGACGACGCCAGCGGCTGGGACAGCTTCGAGCCGTCGCGATAAAGCGCGTTGGCTTTCAGCGCCAGCTTCCACGACAGCATGTAGCTCTCGCCGCATTCCTTCACCGATGCGCTGCTGGCATGTTGATGGTCTTGGAGATCGCGCCCGAGATGAACGGCTGCACCGCCGCCATCATGCGGATGTGGCTTTCGACCGACAGCGCGCGCTTGCCGATGCGCCCGCACGGATTGGCGCAATCGAACACCGGCAGGTGTTCGGGCATCAGGTGGGGCGCGCCTTCCAGAGTCATCGCCCCGCAGACATGCAGGTTCGCTGCGTCGATCTCGGCGCGCGAGAAGCCGATGGATTTCAGCAGGTCGAAATCCGGCGCGTCGAGTTCGGCGGCATCAAGCTTGAGCGTCTCAGTGCAGAACTCTTCGCCCAGCGTCCACTTGTTGAACACGAAGCGGATATCGAACGCCGATTCCAGCGAGGCTTCGATCTTGTTGATCTGTTCGCTGCCGAAGCCCTTGGCGCGCAGCGCGTTGTGCGTCAGGCCGGCGGGCAGGGTTTCGAGCGTGGCGTGGCCGACGGCATAGGCCACGATGTCGTCGATCTCCTGCTGGTTGTAGCCGAGATTGCGCAGGGCTTCCGGCACGCAGCGGTTGATGATCTTGAAATAGCCGCCGCCCGCCAGCGTCTTGAACTTCACCAGCGCGAAATCCGGTTCGACGCCGGTGGTGTCGCAATCCATCACGAGGCCGATGGTGCCGGTCGGCGCGATCACGGTCGCCTGCGCGTTGCGGAAGCCGTGCTGGCTGCCGAGTTCGAGCGCTTCGTCCCAGGCGCGGCCCGCGGCCTGCGCGAGGTCGATCTGGTTGAGGGCATCCACGTCCAGCGGAACGGGCAGGGTGGAGAGCTTCTCGTAGCCGCCCTTCTCGCCGTGTGCCGCGCGCGCGTGGTTGCGGATGACGCGCAGCATGTGATCGCGGTTCGCCGCATATTCCGGGAATGGACCAAGCTCGGCGGCCATTTCCGCCGAGGTGCGATAGGACACGCCCGTCATCACCGCCGAGATCGCGCCCGCGATCGCGCGGCCTTCGCGGCTGTCATAGGAAATGCCCGCTGTCATCAGCAATCCGCCGATGTTTGCAAAGCCCAGGCCCAGCGTGCGGTAGTCATAGGAAAGCTGCGCGATCTCGCGGCTGGGGAATTGCGCCATCAGCACCGAGATTTCGAGCACGATGGTCCACAGGCGCACGGCGTGTTCGAACGCTTCCACGTCGAACGTGCCGTCCGCGCGGCGGAACTGCATCAGGTTCAGCGAGGCGAGATTGCACGCCGTGTCGTCGAGGAACATGTATTCCGAGCACGGATTGGAGGCGCGGATTTCGCCACCCGCCGGGCAGGTGTGCCAGTCGTTGACCGTGGTGTGGAACTGGATGCCCGGATCGGCGCAGGCCCAGGCGGCGTAGGAGATCTTCTCCCACAATTCGCGCGCCTTCACCGTCTTGACGATCTTGCCGTTCTTGCGCGCCGTCAGGTTCCATTCGCCATCGTTCGCGACGGCTTGCAGGAACGCATCGGTCACGCGCACCGAGTTGTTCGAGTTCTGGCCGGCGACCGACATATAGGCTTCCGAATCCCAGTCGGTGTCATAGGTGCGGAAGTCGATGTCCTTGTAGCCCTGCTTGGCGAAGGAGATGACGCGCTCGATGTAATTGTCGGGAATCATCGACTTGCGCGCAGCCTTGATCTCGCGGCGCAGCGCCGGGTTCTTTTTCGGATCGAAGCAATCGTCGTTCGAGCCTTCGCAGTTCACACAGGCCTTGAGCACGGCCTTGAGATGCCGCTCTGCGAGCTTGGAACCGGCCACCATGGCGGCGACCTTCTGTTCCTCGATCACCTTCCATTCGATGAAATCTTCGATATCGGGATGATCGACGTCGACGATCACCATCTTAGCCGCGCGGCGCGTCGTGCCGCCCGACTTGATCGCGCCCGCGGCACGGTCGCCGATCTTGAGGAAGCTCATCAGGCCGGAAGACTTGCCGCCGCCCGAAAGTTTTTCGTTCTCGCCGCGCAGGAACGAGAAGTTCGTGCCGGTGCCCGAACCGTATTTGAACAGGCGCGCTTCCCGCGTCCATAGGTCCATGATCCCGCCTTCGTTGACGAGATCGTCCTGCACGCCCTGGATGAAGCAGGCATGCGGCTGCGGGTGCTCATAAGCGCTGGCGGACTTCGTCAGCTTGCCGGTGACGTGATCGACATAGAAATGACCCTGGCTCGGCCCGTCGATGCCATAGGCCCAATGCAGGCCGGTATTGAACCATTGCGGAGAGTTCGGCGCCGCCTTCTGCGTCGCGAACATGTGGCAGAGTTCGTCATAGAAGGCGCGTGCGTCGGATTCGGTGTCGAAATAGCCGCCCTTCCAGCCCCAATAGGTCCAGGTGCCTGCCATGCGGTCGAACACCTGCTTGGCCGAACGCTCGCCCACGATCTCGTCGCTGGCGGCTTCCTTGCGCCACAGCCATTCCGGCACGCCCTCTTCGGCAACGGGTTTCAGGTCGGAGGGAACGCCCGCCTTGCGGAAATATTTCTGGGCCAGCACGTCGCACGCCACCTGGCTCCAGCTTTCGGGAACCTCGATGTCGGTCTGCTGGAAAACCACCGATCCGTCCGGGTTTCGGATCTCGCTGGAGGCGTTGCGGAACGCGATGCCCTGATAGGGAGAGGAGTTTTCGACGGTGAATTGACGCCGGATACGCATGGCATAGCCCCCAAGAAGCTGAAATTTTGGCCCATCCCGCCGCGTCCTGAACCCTTTCAGGCAAAGCTATCCCGTCCCCCGGAACCGCGTGGAGGGCGGCTCTGCTTGGGGCTAGGGCTAGTTGGCTTCGCCAGATTTTGGGCCGCTGGAAGCGACGGACGCAAAGTATGGCCACGGTCCTTTTCTGGACGCAAGGGCTAAGTAGTTAACCAAATCTTACCCCCAAGATGTGGTGTTTCTGTGAACGTGCGGAAATGGCTCTAGAAAGCGGCAGTCAACCGGGTGAGGGGGCGTTAAGAAAATTTTTTTTGGCCGCTGCCTGTGCACAAATCCGGTCCCGCACAATCCCGCCGGATGCGCTGTTCGGCGGCAGCCGGAACCGCTTTGCGGACGCGCTTTAGCACTCCTATAGTCGCCGGCGAATCCGTATCCGTCTGGGCCGCATGTCCTTGCTTCGCATGATCTTCGTCTGGTGGCGCGGCGCCACGCTCGGCACGCTTCTGACAACGTGGCTGTACGGAAAGTATGTGGGCACCGATCAATACGGCAACCGCTACTACCAGACGACCGACGGCAAGCGCCGCTGGGTGCTTTACAACGGCACCGTCGAAGCGAGCCGCGTACCGCCCGATTGGCACGGCTGGCTGCATCATACGTTCAAGGAGCCGCCGACGATCGCCCCATTTAAGGCGAAGTCCTGGGAGAAACAGCATCTGCCGAATCTGACGGGCACGTCCGATGCGTATCGCCCGGAAGGCAGTTTGGCGAAAAGCGGACGCCGCCCGCATGCGACCGGCGATTACGAAGCCTGGAAACCAGAATAGAGTCATGCAGAACAACACCGTCGAAACGCTGATCGGCGCCGTGGTCGTGGTCGTGGCCGCAGCCTTCCTCTACTTCACCTACACCGCCACGAGTCAGGGCAGTGTTACGGGCTACGAGATCAAGGCCCGCTTCGCCGCCGTCGACGGCGTGAATGTCGGCACCGATGTGCGTTTGCACGGCATCAAGGTGGGATCGGTCAAGGAATTGACGCTCGATCCCAAGAGTTACATGGCGATCGCCACGATGACGGTGCGCAAGGACATCCAGATTCCCGACGACTCGTCGGCCAAGATTACTTCCTCGGGTATTCTGGGAAGCTCCTACATCTCCATCTCGCCCGGCGGCTCCGACACGATGTTGGCCGAGAACGGCGAATTGAATGATACGCAAGGTGCTGTCGACCTGATGGGTCTTGTCGGCCGCTACATCAATAGCGGTTCGGGCTCCTCGCAAGCGAAGCCCAGCACGCCTCCGCAGCAGACAGCCCCGGCTCCGAGCGCCCCGTGAATCGTGTTTCCCTTGCGTTGGTACCGGCCACGATCATCGGCCTGACGGCGCTCGCCTTCGCCCAACCCGCGCCTCCCTCTGCGCCCGCCAAACCTGCAGCACCGACGCCCGCGCCGAACGCAGCGCCGCCCAAGACCGAACCCACCTTGCCGCCCGAACAGCAGGCGGTGGTGCAGGCCGCGAAATTCGCGCAGGCCAAGCCGGTGGCGCTCGAACTGCGCGGCCTCGACAAGATGACGGGACGCGCCACCGACATCGTGGCGCCCATCGGCAAGCCGGTGACGTTCGCAACCCTCACCATCACCGCGCGCACCTGTTATTCGACACCGCCCACCGAGCCGCCGGAAACCACCGCGTTCCTCGAAATCACCGACCAGCGCCCGGAGGAGAAGCCCAAGAAGGTGTTCTCAGGCTGGATGTTTGCCTCCACGCCGTCGATCAACGGCATGGAGCATCCGCTTTACGACGTCTGGGTGATCCACTGCAGGACCAACGAACCCGGCGTGGTGGCGAGCGTCTCTCCGCTCAAGAAAGACGCCAAACCCGTTTCGCCCGATGCGGGCGCGGACGAGGCGATGCCGGAATTGCCGGAAGGCGCGGGCCAGTAAAACTCTGCTTCATGTGAAATCGCGCGCGCGAGAAGCGTGTGATATTGCGCGCGCGGAATTTCGATGGTGCCGAAGCGCGCCAGATGCGCGGTCAGGAATTGTGTGTCGAGCAGGGCGAAGCCGCCACGCCTGAGACGCGCCACCAGATGCACCAGCGCCACTTTGCTCGCGTCGCGTTCGCGCGTGAACATGCTCTCGCCGAAGAACGCAGCCCCCAGTTTTACGCCATAGAGCCCGCCAACGAGTCTGCCGTCGCGCCAGCATTCGATCGAATGGGCGTGTCCGGCCGCGTGCAGCGCCGTGTAGAGCCGCACGATCTCGTCATTGATCCAGCTTTCGGGACGATCCGGTGTCGGCTCCGCGCAGGCGCGCATCACATCGGCGAACGCCATATCCGCCGTCACCGCAAAGCGATCGCTTTTGACCGTGCGCGCCAGGCGCTTGGGAACATGAAACGCGTCGAGCGGAACAATCCCGCGCATTTCCGGGGACACCCAGAAAAGCTCGGGGTCGCCGCGCCGCTCCGCCATCGGGAAGATCCCTTCGGCATAAGCGCGCAGCAAAATCGCGGGCGTCAAGATCGGCTGGCCGTGCATGGTGGGACGATTTCAGGTCACGGAAAAAGCCGCAAGCGTTGTAAGGGCCGCTTACAGATTTTGCGTGTTAACCTTTGATTAATCCTCGAAATCTTGTTGCGCTTCGAATGGCCTGGCCCTTGCGAGTTTTGGCGCATAACAGAGTTTTCCCAGAGGTGTGTTGTGTACAAGAACCTTGGTTTTGCGTCCGCTGCGCTCGCCCTTTTCGCCCTGACCGCGCCGGCATCTGCTTCGATCATTCCCGATCAGTTCAACAGCGAAAACGGCGGCGTGGGTACGCTGAACTATTCCGGCTTCGCGGATTTCACCGTGACGTCCGGTTCGGTCGATCTGATCGGTGCCGGCTTCTATGACAATTTCCCCGGCAACGGTCTGTATGTCGACATGGCCGGCACGACGGGTCAGTTCGGCGCTTTGACCACCAACATGGTCTATGCGGCGGGCACCTATCATGTGACGCTCGGCCTGGGCGGCACGATCTACAACGGTATCTCCGATGGCGTGTCGCTCGACTGGGGTACGGGAAGCTGGTCGTCGGGCGATCTCGCCGGGCTCACTTCGCAGACCTTCAATTTCGATATCACGTTGAATTCGGCGTCCGCGATTACGATTGCCGATCTCGGTCATTCCGGAAACGCGAATATCGGCGCGACGTTGTTCGGCCTCACCGTCGAGCGGACGCAAGGCGCCGTTCCCGAACCGGTGACGCTCTCGCTGATGGGCGGGGGCCTTGCGGGCATGGGTGCGTTTCGCCGCCGCCGCGCGCGCTGATTCTTTAGCTTCCGTTCTGTGTAACTTCGCGGCATCCCGAAAAGGGGTGCCGCTTTTCTTTTAAGCCGCTAAAATGAGACTTCCGGGGGGAAGGATCATTTGATGCTGGATTTTTCGAGACTTCGATTCTCGTACGTCACCGTCGACAATGTGACGCTGCACGTCGCCGAGGCGGGACCGCAGGACGGCCCGCTGGTCATGCTGCTGCACGGCTTTCCCGAATTCTGGTTCGGCTGGCGCGAACAGATATTGCCGCTGGCCGAGGCAAGCTTCCATGTCGTGGTGCCCGACCAGCGCGGCTACAATCTGAGCCAGAAGCCCAAGGGCATTGCCGCCTACGATCTCGATTACCTCGCAGCCGACGTGGTGGCGCTGGCAGGCCATTACGGTCACGAACATTTCTCGCTCGTGGGCCACGATTGGGGTGCCGCCGTCGCGTGGTGGGTGGGGCAGAACTATCCGCAGCGCCTTTCGCGCCTCGTCACGATGAGCGCGGCCCATCCCGCCGTGTGGGTGGACGGTTTCCGCAATGATCCGCGTCAGCGCCGCAAGAGCTATTACGTGCGGCTGTTCCAGATTCCGCTGCTCCCCGAACTTGCGATACGCGCGCGCAACTTCAAGGCGCTTGCCGATGCCGTCACCGACACCGCCGTTCCGGGCACGGTAGGTGAAGCCGAACTCGCCTATTATCGTGAGGCCTGGTCGCAGCCGGGCGCGCTTACCGCGACGCTCAACTATTATCGCGGCATCTGGCGCAAGACGTTGTTGCCGCCAAAGGATTATCGCATCCGCGTACCGACCGTGATGGTGTGGGGCATGCGCGACCGCTACGGCGAGGCAGATCTCGCGCGCGCCAGCATCAAGCTCTGCGATCACGGCGAACTGGTGCTGTTCGAAAACGCCACGCATTGGGTCCAGCACGATGAGCCGGAGCGGCTGAACAGGTTGCTGTTGGATTTCCTGCAAAGGCCGGTCGATTAACCCTTACCTCCCCCTATGCGGGGAGGTCGACGCGCGACAGCGCGGCGGGTGGGGACGCGCAACGAAAGCAGCGCCTGCAATCCACCATCGCAAGGCCCCGCCCGGTCGCATGCCGATGCACACGCCCGACTTCCCCAGAGATAGGGGAGGTGAGAATCAAACCTTCTTCCTTATCGCGTCCACGCTCCATGGCCCTGCGCCCGCGGCGACAAGGAACAGGAACACAAAGCAGAACAGAACCGCGGCATCGCCTTCGTTCTGCACCGGGAAAATCGAGCGGCCCATCCGCACATGATACTGGAAATAGGCGACCGCCATTTCGCCGGAGCAGATGAAGGCGGCGATCCGCGTCCACAATCCGATCGTTACCAGAAAACCGCCGACCAGTTCGATCACTCCCGCCGCCAACATCATCGGCGGTAGCGGATTGTCGAACATCGCGACATGGGGAATGTGCAACAGCTTCGCCGTTCCATGTTCGAGGAACAGCGCCCCCGTCATGATCCTCAAAACACTCAGAAATTGCGGATAGAATCTTTCCAGCCCCAACATCACGCGCACCCCAACGGAGAGTCGCCCCAAACCTAACATCGCCGCGCGCGAAACCGAATGACGGTGCATTCACGCAACAATCGCGCACGGAATTTCCGCGGCCTGCGAGCCTGGAACTCCGGTTTTCCCTGATGTTCCCAGTGCTTGCGGGAATTTTCTTACTGACAACGATGAAAATGTCGCACGACGCCCCGCCGAAGGAAGGGTATGGTGACCGTCGCACAACCGATTTGTTTTGTGGGGGAATCATGCGGGCGGGCGCTTTCGGCATTGTGGTTGTGGGCGCGCTCGGCGCAGCAACCGCCCACGCGCAAGCTCCCGACACGCCGCTTTCGGCAGCCGCTGCGGCGCCGATCCAGGCTCCGTTCGAGATCACGCGCGATCACATCGACTACGATATCGATTCCGACGGCACCTATGAGAAGCGCACCGAAGAACGTGTGCGCATCCTGAGCGAGCAGGGGCTTCACCTGCTGCGCCAGTCCGGCGTCGCCTACATGACCGGCTTCCAGGACGCCGACATCGAAGAGGCCTACACGTTGAAACGCGACGGCACGCGCATCGACGTGCCGAGCGACGGTTTCTTCGTCACCTCCGGTCCGGCGACCAAGGGCTTCGCCGACTTTCGCGAGAAGATGGCGGTGTTCCCGAACGTCGAAGTGGGCGACGAGATCGCCATCGTCAAAACCTTCAAGCAGAAGGAACCGTGGTTCAAAGGCGAGTTCTATACCGATGTCGTGTTCGGCTCGCTGGTGCCGACGCATGACGTCGTGATTACGGTGAAAGCGGACGCGACAGAGATTCCGCTCTTTGTCGACATGTCGGGCCTGAAGCAGGGCGAAACTGTCGCCGACGGCGACGAACAGACCTGGAAGTGGACGTTCAACAACGACGATTCCGTGATCCCCGAACCCGGCAGCGTCGCCGAACGGGACAACGCCGCCCATCTGACGATCAGTTCGTTCAAGAATTTCGCAGGCCTCGCGAAAGCCTATGAAGACGGCGCGCACGACAAGGCCGAGCCCGACGACGAAATCAAGGCGCTGGCCGACCAATTGACCGAAGGGGTCACCGACCGCCGCGAACAGGCGCACCGCCTCTACGACTGGGTGTCGGGGAACATCAAATATCTCGCCATCGTGCTCGGCAAGGGCGGGCTGGTGCCGCATTACGCGACCGACATCCTCCACAGCCGCTATGGCGACTGCAAAGATCATGTGGTGTTGCTGGAAGCGCTGCTCGCCGCGAAAGGCATCACCAGCACGGCCGCGCTCATCAACACGGATTCGAGCTACACGCTCGGAACGGTGGCCGCACCCGATCTCTTCGATCACGTCATCACCTACGTTCCCGAATTCGACCTCTATATGGATTCCACCGCGCGCTATGCGCCGTTCGGCGTGCTGCCGGATACCGATGCCGACAAGCCCGTGCTGCAGACGGCCACCGGCATCGTCGGCCGCACGCCGCGCCTGACCGCCGCCAACGAACAGGTCGCGAGCAAAACGTCCATCCAGATCCAGGAAGACGGCAATGCCGAAGGCACCACGCTGGTCACGGCATCCGGCGCATCGGGCATCGCGCTGCGCGCGCTGATGAGTTCGCTCCTGCCGGGCATGGAAGCCAACTACATCCGCGAAACCGTTCCGGGTGCCAGTGACGGCACGCTCGAAAAGGGCGATCCCGCCGCGCTCACCGATCCCTATGTGATGGCCGCGCATTACACGCTGACCAACGCCACGCCGCTGCCCGGCCCGGGCGCGGTGTCGTTCTCCATCGGCGACCACCCGTTCTCGCTGCCGCTGGCGATCTCGGCCTCGCTGCCGTCGCGCAGGAGCGATTACGTCTGCGGCTCATTGCATCTGGTCGACGAGACGACGATCAATTTCCCGGCCGCGCAGGTCATCACCTCGATCCCGAAATCGACCGAAATCTCCGCCGACGAAATGAAGCTGACCGCAGCCTACGAACGTGTCGGCGACAACGGCGTAAAGGCCACGCGCACGCTCGACATCGACCACCCGCACGCCACCTGTTCAGCGGATTACTACAACAAGGTCCGCCCGCAGCTCGTGGCGATGAACGCGATGCTGAACGCGCAAGTCCTCTACGACGTGCGCCCCGAAAAACCCGCGCCGGTCGCCAAGAAAAAGAAAAAGCCCGCACAGAAGAAAAAGCCGCAAAAACCGGTCCTGCAGGCCCAGGCCGAAACCAAGCCCAAGAGTTCGCAGAACTAGCGGTCGCTTACTCCGCCGCGACCGCGAGTGCCCGCCGAACAGCATTCGGCTCGCGATCTATGATCGTCAGCAGCACGCGCGCCGGGCCATGAGGCTGCCGGCGGCCTTGTTCCCATTGACGCACTGCGGAAGCCGTAAATCCGAAGCGCGCTGCAAACTCCGATTGGGACAAATGCAATTTCTCACGAACCGCGCGCACGTCCACGCTGGCGGGCGGTACAAGAGAAACGCGACCCTCCTGCGCCATCTTCCGCCATTCGCGGTCGGATGGCGTGGCCGTCCGGTCCTGGCGCGCGTGATGCGTCACATCCACATCGGATGCGGCATCCACCTTCGCCCAATCAATCCTGGCTTTGCGCGCCTCGTTCGCGGAGATAGTCGCGATAGCGCCGTGTTTCCCGCGCGTTGGCTTTGCGGAAGGAGATGATGCGGATCGCTTCTCCGCGCCGCGTGAACGAAGCACAGAAAGTCCGCCCTTCGATTTCGCCAAGCGTGTTGAACCGGATTTCGCCATAGTCTTTTCGCCTGTCTTCCCATTCGAGGCGGATGCCGTCGAACAGCCGCGCAGCGGCCGCAAACGGCAATCCGCGCTCCCGTTCGTTTTTGGCGCTCTTTGCCGGATCGAACTCGAAGCGCACTTGCCTGCCCTATGTATAGGTCAATGACACATAAGTCAATGACTTATAGTTCGCTACGACCCGTGCCGCGCCAGGAAATGTTCCAGCCAGTGGATGTTGTAATCGCCGTTGAGGATATCCGGCTCGCGCACCAGTTTCTGGAACAGCGGGATCGTCGTTTCGATGCCGCCCACCACCAATTCGTCCAGCGCGCGGCGCAGGCGCATCAGGCAGTCGTTTCTGTTGCGGCCGTGGACGATCAGCTTGCCCGCGAGGCTGTCGTAATAGGGCGGGATCTTGTAGCCGTCGTAGAGCGCGCTGTCGAAACGCACGCCCAACCCGCCGGGCGCATGGAATTGCGTGATCGTGCCGGGCGAGGGCGCGAAGGTGAACGGGTTCTCGGCGTTGATGCGGCACTCGATGGCGTGCCCAGAGAGAACGATGTCGCTTTGTTCGATCTCCAGCGGTGCGCCGGTCGCGATGCGCAACTGTTCGCGCACGATGTCGAAGCCTGTGATCGCCTCGGTGATCGGATGCTCCACTTGCAGGCGCGTGTTCATCTCGATGAAGTAGAATTTGCCGTCTTCATAGAGAAACTCGATCGTGCCCGCGCCCAGATAACCGAGCTTGGTCAGCGCCGAGGTGACGATGCCGCCGATCTCCTCGCGCTGCGCGGAATTGAGGGCAGGCGAGGGCGCTTCTTCCCACACCTTCTGGTGCCTGCGCTGCAGCGAGCAATCGCGCTCGCCCAGATGGATGACCTTGCCGTAGGAATCCGCCAGCACCTGCACTTCGATGTGCCGCGGCTTCTCCAGATATTTTTCCATATAGACGGCGTCGTTGCCGAAAGCGGATTTGGCTTCCGTGCGCGCCGTGCTCAACGCCATCGACAGTTCGGATTGGTCGCGCGCCACTTTCATCCCGCGCCCGCCGCCGCCCGCCGCCGCCTTGATGAGAACGGGATAACCCATCTCGTTGGCAAGCTTCATGGCCTCGCCATCGTCGGTGACCGCGCCGTCCGATCCCGGCACGGTCGGGATGCCAAGCTTTTTCACAGCCTGCTTGGCCGCGATCTTATCGCCCATCAGGCGGATGTGTTCGGGCTCCGGCCCGATGAAGATGAGGCCGTGTTCCTTCACGATCTCCGCGAAGTGCGCGTTCTCCGAAAGAAAGCCGTAGCCCGGATGAATCGCCTCCGCGCCGGTTATCTCGCACGCAGCGATAATCGCTGGCATGTTGAGATAGGATTGCGCGGCCGGCGGCGGCCCCACGCACACGCTTTCGTCGGCAAGCCGCACATGCATGGCATCGGCGTCGGCGGTGGAATGGATCGCGACCGTCGCGATGCCCATTTCCTTGCAGGCGCGGTTGATGCGCAGCGCGATCTCGCCGCGATTGGCGATGAGAACCTTGTCGAACATCAGTTGATGACGAGAAGCGTCTGGCCGAACTCGACCGGTTGCGCGTCGCTGATGCAGATTTCGGTGATGGTGCCCGAGCGCGGCGCAAGGATCGGGTTCATCGTCTTCATCGCCTCGACGATCATCAGCGTGTCGCCTTCCTTCACCGTGCTGCCCACTTTCACGAAGGGCGGCTTGCCCGGTTCCGGCGCGAGATAAACGGTTCCCACCATCGGCGAAGGAACGGCGCCCGCGGGCGGTCCCTTCGGCGCTTCGGTTGCGGGCGCGGCAGCAGCAGTGGGTGCTGCCGCAACACCGGCATGGCCCACAACCGTCGTCACCGCGCGCGACACGCGCAGGCGCACGCCGTTCTGTTCGACTTCGATCTCGGTCAGGCCCGTTTCTGCCAGAAGCACGGCAAGTTCGCGGATCGTTTCCGCCGTGTCGCCGCCGTCTTCCGGTTTCTTCGGACTCATACGCGCCTTGATCTCTTTCATGTTCATTCGGAGCTAGCCTTTGACGAGTTTGGAAATCGCATCGACCGCCGCGATGTACCCTTGCGCGCCCAATCCGCAGATCACGCCATTGGCAACGCGGCTGACATAGGAGTGGTGCCGGAACGGCTCGCGCGCGGCGGGATTGGACAGGTGCACCTCGATCAGCGGTTTGTCGAGCGCCTTCAGCGCATCGTAGAGCGCGACCGAAGTGTGCGTGAACGCCGCGCCGTTCAGGATCACGCCGCAAGCCTTCTTGCGCGCCTCCTGCACCCAGTCGATAAGTTCGCCTTCATGGTTGGTCTGGCGAAAGACCACCGAAAACCCGTGCGTCCCCGCCCGCGCGGCCACCATCTTGCCGATTTCGGCCAGGGTCGTGCGGCCATAAATCTCCGGCTCGCGCTCCCCCAGAAGGTTGAGGGTGGGGCCGTTGAGAACATATATGGGTAGGGAAGCCTGTTGTTTGGATTGAGCTTTTTTGGCCACGGGAACCCCGGCAGATCGGCGATTCGGGCTTTATAATGGGGTCCACGGATAAGAGAAACCTTATGTCCTTCGATATCACCCTGAACGGCGAGACCCGCCGCATCGACAAGATTGTCAGTGTGCGCGCCCTTTTGGCCTCGCTCGGCCTCGACCCGGCCAAAATCGCGGTCGAACGCAATCTGGAGATCGTGCCGCGCTCGCTCTATGGAGAGGTGATGGTAGGCGAGGGCGACAGGTTGGAGATCGTGCATTTCATCGGCGGCGGCAACGGCGCGCGCGAGGACAAGCCGCTCGTCATCGCGGGCAAGACTTATAATTCGCGCCTCATCATCGGCACCGGCAAATACAAGACGTATGAGGAGAACGCGCGCGCGCTCGAAGCGAGCGGCGCGGAAATGGTTACCGTCGCCGTGCGCCGCGTGAACCTCACCGATCCGAACCAGCCCAAGCTGATCGATTTCATCGACCCGAAGAAATACACCTACTTGCCCAACACCGCAGGCTGCTTCACCGGCGAGGATGCCGTGCGCACCTTACGCCTCGCGCGCGAGGCGGGAGGCTGGTCGCTCGTGAAGCTCGAAGTGCTGGGCGACAAGAAAACGCTTTATCCGAACATGATCGAAACGCTGCGCGCCACCGAACTCCTCATCAAGGAGGATTTTCAGGTGATGGTCTATTGCAGCGACGATCCCTTGATGGCCAAGCGTCTCGAAGAATTGGGCGCGTGTGCGATCATGCCGTTGGCCGCACCGATTGGTTCGGGCCTAGGCGTTCAGAACCCGGTCAACATCCGCATGATCATCGAAGAAGCCAAAGTGCCGGTGATCGTGGATGCGGGCGTCGGCACGGCATCGGATGCCGCCATCGCGATGGAATTGGGTTGCGACGCCGTGTTGATGAACACGGCCATCGCCGAAGCCAAAGACCCGGTGCTCATGGCGCGAGCCATGAAACACGCCGTCGAAGCGGGCAGGTTGGCCTATCTCGCAGGAAGAATGCCAAAAAAACGCTACGCCGATCCGTCGAGTCCGCTGGCGGGATTGATCTGACACTAAAGCGGCCGGCTTCGGTCGAAGACATTGTCAGTATGGCTGCAAGCGCGCAATCTGTGCGCATGAGATCGATCTGCTTCGCGGGCACAATTTTGGGATTGTTTTTACCGGTGATCGCTACTTGCGCCGGAGCGGCACCCCTCGCGCCGCAAGTCGGAGACACCTACGAAATCACCAAGACCCAGGAGACCGTGCAGCAGGGCAGCCATGGGTCCTCTGGAAGCTCCCACGACAGAGATACGATCATTGAACGGGTGATCGGTTTGCGGGCAGACGGCCTGGACTTGGAGTACGATCTGCCGAAGACAGCCACGGCCGGCGACAGAGCCACCAATTGGCAATTTCCCGTCCGGATTTTCAAGCCGTTTGACGGACCAGCACAGTTGCTCAACAGCTCTGAACTTGAAACACGGGTTGATGATTGGCTGAAGGCTGCCGGATGGTCCCGCGCCATGTGTGGACACTGGATTTTCACATGGAATGCATTTCGCATCGAATGCGATCCACAATCAGTGGTCAAAACGATCGAATCGTTTGATTTGAGATTTGCCGATCTTCGCGATGGAGCGTCTTATCAGGAACCCGACGCACGCGCCCCGGGAACATTGGTAAGGAAAGCAGCCGGACCGGGCGAAGCGGTGTTCGCTACCGAGATGCCGATAGATCCTGACGCGGTTCGCCACGCTCGCGCCGAGTCAGATGTCGTTGTTGGGCAGATTTTGAATAAGCCGGTGACGCTTGAAGTGGCGCTCCGTGAACGGGCGAAGGAATCCGTTTCCGGGACGATCTCGGTCGAATTTGAAACGGATTCCACCGGAAACGTGCGCCGCCGAACGAAGATAACAAAGTTTGATATCAAAGGCCCTAACAACCAATCCCAGACAGAGACGGTTACAGAGACCTTGGAGCGGCGCCTCAGTTCACGACACGACCAATCGGACTAGCTCTCCAGCATCTGCGTCAGCATCTTGTCATCGATGGCGCCGGGGCGGACGCGGCCGTTCAGTATGAAAGTCGGCGTCGCGTTGATGCCAGTTTTCTCGGCCAGTGCGTGCGCGGCCTTGATCGCCTTGTCGACGGCCGGGTCTTTCATGTCGGCGCTCAGTTTGCCCAGATCGAGGCCCGCCTTGCGCGCGTCGGCGAACACCACGTCGGGCGTCACCATTTCGTGCTCGTCCATCATCAGGAAATGGAACGCCAGATATTTGTCGCCGCCCTGCTTGCGTGCCGCGATCGCCGCGCGCGAAGCGAATTCGGAATTCTCGCCCTTGATAGGAAATTCGATGAAGGCAAAGCGCGTGTCTTTCTTGTGCGCTTCGTAGAACTTCTTCATCGCCGGAACGGAGGCGCGGCAATAGGGGCAGTTGTAGTCGAAGAACTCGACCAGCGTGGTCTTCGCATCCGCCGGGCCGAACACATAGGCGATCCTGGGATCGAAGAAAGCCTTCATGCCCACTTTGGCAACCGCGGCTTCGCGCGCTTTGGCCTCGTCGGCGTCCTGCCGTGCCTGAAGAACGGTGCTCGCATCGGCCAGGATTTCGGGATGCGCCAGCAGGTAACCGCGCACGGCGTCGTCGCGCGCATGTTCCGACAGGCGAATCGGCAGAACGCCCGCCGCACCCAATCCGATCACGAACACCAACGAAATGACCGCGCCCCCGAGCGCGCCCGCGGCCGCGTATTTCCAGCCATTGCTCATATCTGAAATCTTTCTTCTTACTGCTGCTGTTTGGCGTTGGAGGCCGACACCACCATGATGTCGTTGGCGCGCTGCCAGTCCGGCGTGCCCTGTTTTAGCTTGCGTTGCGCCAGCGCCGCAAATCGCGCCGCCTGCGGATAAACGCCCGCCGCATAATACCGCTCGGCCGTGGAGAGATTGGCCATCGGTTCGTTGTTCAAAAGGCTGTAGCCCTGCGCCATCTGATACCATGCAAAAACGTCGTCGCCGTTGATGGCGGTGGCGGTTTTCAGATTGTCGATGGCCGGTTGCGCCAGATCGGGCCGTTCGGTCGCAAGCTGTGCGGCCGCCAACTCCACGCGCATTTCCGTTCCCTGCGGCAACAGGTCGACGGCGTGCTGCAACGGCGCCACGCCGAGATTGGGCTTGGCCATGTTGACGTAGATCTGGCCCAGAACCTGATTGAAATAAGGATTGTTCGGTTCGTCCTTGACGAGGCTGGTGATCTCTTCAAGCGCCTTCTTCAGGTCGGGCTTGCGCATGTAGACGATGGCGCGCGCATATCGCGCGGGCTTGCTGAGGTCGGACATCGGATATTTGTTGAACACGCTTTCGACCGGTGCGGTGAAGCCGATAAGCTTCGCCTTGATCATGTCGAATTCATGTTGCGATTCCGGACTATCTTTGACGTCGCGATAAGGCGAGGAATTGGAGATCTGTTCGAGCGAGGCGATACGCTCGCGGGAAAGCGGATGGTCCGTCGCCCACACGTCCATGTGATAGGCGCTCATCGCTTCCTCGTCGGCGAATTTCTCGAACACATCGACCATGCCCCGGCCGGATTGGTGAGTCGCGCGCAGATATTTCTGGCCCATCTGGTCGGCGGTGGCTTCCTGCGCGCGGCTGAAGGCGTTGAATTGCGCCTGCGCCACTTGCTGGCCCAGCATCAGAAGGCCCATGCCGAGATCGCCCGCGCCCGCCACCATGGCCACGATGCCCGCCGCCATCGATACCAGCATCGGAATAGATGCCTTGGAGATCGCCTGGGTGCCGCGCGACAAATGTCCGCCCGCGATATGTCCGGTTTCATGCGCGAGAATCCCGATCACCTCGTTGGGCTTGTCGAGCTGCATGAAAATGCCGGTGTTGACGAAGATATTCTGGCCTTCGGCGGCGAATGCGTTGATCGACGGGTCGTTGACCAGATAGATTCGCAGCGCATTCGGATCGAGGCCAGCCGCCTTGTAGATCGGCGTCTCATACGCCTTCAGCGTGAGTTCCGTCTCGTCGTCATGGATGATCGCAATGCCTTGTGCCAGCACCGATTGGCTGGCAAAGCATGTCGCCGTTGCAACAGCGACGGAAATTGTCACTGCGCGTCGAATATAGCGCAGAATTCCGCGGTGTTGCCTTCGCCGCGAAGGGTTGCAAAACGGCAAGGCTTGAACTCTCCTCTACCCCAGCGCCAAAGACCCCTCGCTTCGGGCTGAAACTAGGGGGGCGGCGCGGGCTAAGTCAATAAAAGCCAAAAGCCGCATCGGGGACGGTCAGGATTTATGCTTCAGAAGCGCGTATTGGCAGTGATGGGGGGCCTGTTTCTTACAGGTTGTTCATCCGGCATGTTTGACGGCGGCGAGAAGGCGGCCATAACCGTTCCGCCCACCGGCGCTTATGTCGTGGGCGACGAGGCGGAGGCTGTGAAGGCCGGGGCCGCTGTGCTGAAGGAGGGCGGCAGTGCGGTCGACGCTGCGACGGCCGTCTACTTTGCGCTGTCCGTCACCTATCCGGTGGCCGCGGGCCTTGGCGGTGGCGGGCTCTGCGTCGTCCACAATACCAATGGCCCCAACGAGGTCTTCAGTTTCCTCACCCGCGATTCGAAGGGCGGCGGGCCGTATGCGCTCGCGGGCAACGTCAAAGGCTTCTGGGCGCTTCAGCACGCTTACGGCAAGCTGAGCTGGGATCGCCTTGTGGCGCCGGCAGAGACCTTGGCCAATTCCGGCTTCCCGATTTCCGAAGCGCTGGAAACACGTCTCAACGCCAGCCTCGACGTGCTGCGTCTCGACGCGAACCTCGCTTACGAGTTTCTCGACGACAACGGCAACCTCAAACCCACCGGCACCACGATCGTCAACACCGACGTCGCCAAGACGCTGACCGCGATCCGCACGCAGGGCGCCGACGGTTTCTACCGCGGCGACATCGGCAAGAAGATCGTGGATTACGCGATCCAGCAGGGCAGCGGCATCACCGCGGACGAATTCGCGAACTACGCCGAGATGCGCCTGCCCGCGCAGAGCGTGGCGATGGGCGATCTCACGGTTTACCTGCCGCCGGGCAATCTCGGTTCCGGCGCGTTCGCGATCACGCTGTTCCGCAAGCTCACCGACGTGATGGCGAGCCTCGACATCGGACAGGCGACGCGCGAAACGCTCGAACAATTCCAGGTCGAGGCGCTGCCCAAAGATCTCGGCGCCACGGGCTTTGCCGCGATCGACAAAAGCGGGCAGGCGGTCGCCTGCGGCGTGACGATGAACGGTTCCTTCGGCTCGGGCCGCACCACGCCAGCCGTCGGCGTGACCTTGGCCCGCGCCCCGGCATCGAGTGCGGCCGGGTTGTCGTCGGCGTTCATCACGCCGGTCATCGCCTCGCACGCGGTCGATAGCGCCGCCATCACCGGTGTCGGTACAGGTGGGCCCAACGGCGCGGCTTCGGTTGCGTATGTGCTGTTGCGCTCGGCGCGCGGCGACGAACTCTCGCAAGCAGCCGATCTTCGCACCACGGGCCTTGCGCCGTTCAGCACGGTCAACGCGATTGCGTGTCAGGGTGGTGTGTGTGCCGCGCTCAGCGATCCCGGATCGAGCGGCCTCGGCATGGCATCGGCCCAGGCCGGTGGCGCACAACTGGCCACACCGGCAGCGCCACCCGTGCAACAATTCACCGAACAGCCGGATGGTGGCGAGACGATGGCGCCAGCCGAGGATTCGCCACCTGCGCAGCAACTGACGCAGCAGTAGCCCAACACTCAGCGAAAGCCTTGCCGCCCCCAACGCGGGGCGGTCGACACGCGCAGCGTGGCGGGTGGGGGGCCGCGCAACGAATACCGTGCGTGAAAGCCCCACCCGTCGTCGTGCCGATGCACGACGCCGACCTCCCCGCGAGGGGGAGGTGAGTGAATCAATCCTAAGAAAACGTCCGCTGCCACCAGCCCTTGCGCGGTGGACCGGCAGGCTTCGGCGGTTCGGCAGGTTTCTGCGGAAGCGCTTCGGCGATCTTCTCCGGTTCCGGCGCTTTCGCGGGCTCGTGTTGGACCGCAACAGGCTCCGGTTTCGCTTCGCGCGCGGCGTGCGCTTCATTGCCAAGCGACCACATCGGCGCGGATTCGGTGTTCGGCGTGGCGATCTCTTCGCCGTTCTGCGCGCTCGCATCGGCTTGCGCACCATCTCCGGGCGGCGGCGCGATTTCCGATTGCACGTAATTGTTGTTGTTGTCGCGATTGCGGCCGCGGCCGCCTCTGCGCCGTCTGCGGCGGCGTTTGCGGCCGCCTTCGCCGGGTTGCTGTTCGGCGTGCGGAAGGCCATTGGCCTCCGCATGCGTTTCGCCGTCGTCCTCGATGTCTTCCTGGTCGGTGACGGGAATCTCCGCCATCTCGATGGAGGCGGCTGAAACCGGTTCGTGCATCGTCTGCTGTGGACGATCCTCGCGGTTGCGGCCGCGTCCGCCGCGGCGTCTGCGGCGCTTGCCGTGGCGCTGGCCGTTTTCGTCCTGCCGCTGCTCGCCGTGCGAAACGCCTTCGGCGGCCTCTTCGCCGGAATCTTCTCCGGCTTCGGCTGCTTCCTCTTCGAGGATTTCGAGGTCTTCCTCGGCTTCGGGTGCGGCAGGCATTTCGCTCACCGCGACCATCTTGCGGTCTTCGGGAGCTTTCTGCGCCGTGCGTTCGATTTCGAAATGGCCCGCGTGGATTTCCTCGCTCGGCTCGAACATCGCGATCATGCCGTAGTCGGATTCAATCCGCGCCAGTTCGCGCCGCTTCTGGTTCAGCGTGTAGATCGCCACGTCGCTCGGCGCCTTTATCATCAGGGCGGAGGCGCGCTGCTTCTGGCCTTCTTCCTCCAGCGCGCGCAGCAGACGAAGCGCTGTGGATTCCACGGACCGCACGATTCCTTGGCCGCCGCAATGCGGGCAGGGCACCGTCGAACCGGCGATCACGCCCGCGCGCAAGCGCTGGCGCGACATTTCAAGAAGACCGAACTGGCTGATCTTGCCGATCTGGATGCGCGCCCGGTCGTTGCGCAGCGCGTTGTGCAACCGCTTCTCGACGGCGCGGTCGTTGCGGCTGTCTTCCATGTCGATGAAGTCGATGACGATGAGGCCCGCGAGGTCGCGCAGGCGCAACTGACGCGCGATCTCGTCCGCCGCTTCGAGATTGGTCTTGGTGGCGGTTTCCTCGATGGAATGCTCGCGCGTGGCGCGGCCGGAGTTCACGTCGATGGAGACCAGCGCTTCGGTCTGGTTGATGACGATATAGCCGCCCGATTTCAGCGTGACGGTCGGCGTGAACATCGCGTCCAGCTGCGCCTCGATGTGGAAGCGCTGGAACAGCGGCACGCTTTCTTCGTAAAGCTTCACGTTCTTGGTGTGGCTCGGCAGCAGCATGCCCATGAAGTCTTTGGCATTGCGGTAGCCGCTCTGGCCCTCGACCAGAATCTCGCCGACATCCTTGTTGTAGAGGTCGCGGATCGCCCGCTTGATGAGATCGCCTTCCTCATAAACGCAGGACGGCGCGTGCGACTCCAGCGTCGTCTCGCGGATCTGGTCCCACATACGCAGCAGATATTCGTAGTCGCGCTTGATCTCGACCTTGGTCCGGTTCTCGCCCGCCGTACGGATGATGAGGCCCATGCCTTCGGGCAGCTCCAGCGCGGCCGCAGCCGACTTCAAACGCTTCCTGTCGTTCGCATTGGTGATCTTGCGCGAAATGCCGCCGCCGCGCGGCGTGTTCGGCATCAGCACGCAATAGCGGCCTGCGAGCGAGATGTAAGTCGTGAGCGCGGCGCCCTTGTTGCCGCGTTCTTCCTTGACCACCTGCACCAGGATGATCTGGCGGCGCTTGATAACCTCTTGGATCTTGTAATGTTTGCGGCGCGTCCAGCGCTGCTGCGGACGCTGGCCGCGAAGCGCTTGCGCGGGCTGGTCGTGTTCATGTCCCGTCTGCTCGGCATGTTCCGGCACGGTCGAGGCTTCGGCGGCGCCCTGTTCGTCCACCACGCCTTGCGAAAATTCTTCCTGGATCAGCGTCACGTCGCCCGACAGCGCGTCGGCCACCGCCTGC
>Ga0207649_10000078_pt1 | contig 82996 bp, 59 predicted proteins | sample KBSC43metaG_FD_184317 | JGI IMG/M metagenome (GOLD analysis project Ga0207649, IMG submission 184317) | Corn rhizosphere microbial communities from Kellogg Biological Station, Michigan, USA - KBS C4-3 metaG (SPAdes) (version 2) | ecosystem: Host-associated > Plants > Roots > Rhizosphere > Soil ... | reverse complement strand
CGCGATATTCCAACTGGCGTTGAATTCGACCGTATCGTTCTTTGCGAGATATTTCGGCTGAAGGGTGGACTGGATATCGCGCAGATTGGTCGACTGGTTGGTGTCTGCGTAGGGATCGATGTTGGTATTGACCAGACCTTCGAACGACGCGCCATTGACAAAGGGCAACGAGAAGCCGTTGGGAACCCCATACGAATCTTTTGCATAGAGTGAATCCGGGAGGCAGCCCTGACTGAAGAACGCTTCATTCAGGGAGAATGCGCCACCTTGCGCCGGGCCTATGGAAACCGGCGTGCCATCGGCGGCGATGAACGTGCCGCTGTCGGTGAGGCTCGATGCGCCCGGACCATAATCGGTCTTGCAAAGCTGCTTGCCGGAACGCAGGCGGTCATCGTCTTCCTGGAAATGCTCCCAGATGAGATAGGCCTGAATGGTCGAAGTCGGCTTCCATCCCAGCGTGGCGCGGGTAGACCAGAGATCGCGGCCGTCGGTCTGTTCGCCGGTGGTTTCGTTGTAGGTGTAGCCGTCGCGCTTGGTCCATTCGCCGGCGATGCGCAGGTCGAGCTTGTCGCTGACGAAGGGGACGTTGATCATGCCTTCGAAACGGCGGTTCTTGTAGTTGCCGATGTCGGCACTCGCCATTGCTTCGAACTGGTCGGTGGGTTTGGCGCTGGTGATGTTCACCACGCCTGCGGTGGCGTTGCGTCCGTAGAGGGTGCCTTGCGGGCCGCGCAGGACTTCGACCTGTGACAGATCGTAGAATTCCTGTTCGAAGAAATGATTGCGGATGAAGGGCGTGTCGTTGAAGGCGACCGCCACCGCGGGATCGGTGGCGACCGAAATCGCTTGCGTGCCGATGCCGCGCACCTGAATGGAATAGCCGGTGAAATTCGTTTTCGTGAAGGTCAGGTTCGGAACCTGCTTCACGAGGTCCGGGCCGCCTGCGGTTTGCGTGGCGGTCAACTGTTCCTGGCTGAGCGCGGTGATCGCGATGGGGATGCTTTGCACGTCCGCGCCGCCGAGTTTCGACGAGGTGACCGTCACGGTTTCGACGGCCGCGCGCTGTTGCGATGTCGTGGCCTGCGCGAGTTGGATGGAACCGACTTCGGGCTTTGTCGTCAGAAGCGAGGAATGGCCCGGTACGATGGTGACGACGCCGGAAGGATCGCGGCTGGGAATGAGGCCGGTGCCTTTCAGGATGCGGTCGAGCGCCATATCGGACGAAAGATTCCCCGCCACGCCATGCGTGTGCACGCCCTTGATCGCATCTATGGAGACCGCGATCTGGATTCCGGATTGCTCGGAATAGGCGTTGAGTGCGGCGTCGAGATCGCCGCCGGGAATGTTGAAACTCGCGCCCATCGCTGCGCGTGCCATCAAGGCGATGGCGGCGCTTCCCACCAGGCGTGTTTTCAATTGTCCCATTTGTTTCCCCCTATTTGACGGATCGTGTCGCGCGTTCAGCGCGAGATCACGATCCCCTCGGTTGTCGTTTCGCTGTGCGTGTTGAAAAGTTTGCTCAAGATGCGCACGAAGGTGTGCGTCTCGTGCGTGGGCAAGGTGGCGCTGAAGGTGAGGCGCGCGGTTTCCGGATCGGCGATGATGATCTTCTGCGCGTTGTAGCGGTTGAATTCCTCGGCCGCGTCGGCGAGCGTCGCGTGGCGGAAGACAAGCACGCCGCGTCGCCAGCCGAGGTCGCTGCCGATATCGGCGGGCGTCTTGCGCACGACGGACATGCTGCCGGGCAACGCATAGGCGATATCGCCCGGTTTCAGCGTGACGGCGTGGCGGGCTTCGCGCGCATCCGACGGCTCGACCTTGGCGGAACCTTCGACGAGCGCCACTTCCAGCTTGTTGCCGCTGGTGCGCATGAGGAATTTGGTGCCGAGGTCGATGACCTTGTGGTTCGCGGCCGTGACCACGAAGGGCCGCGAGGCGTCGTGCTTGATGGAGAAATAGGCTTCGCCGCTTTCCAGCACCGCGGACCGCTTGTGTTCGTCCATGGCGATACGGATGACGGTGTTGGTGTTCAGTTCGATCTGCGAACCGTCGGCAAAGGTGAGAACCTTGCGGCCGCCGAGCGGGGTCGAATAGGACTTGCCGTTTTGGGTGAGGAAGTAGCTGGCGCCGAGGCTGCCGACCACGCCGAGGATCGCAACCGCCGCGGCGATGCGCAGCGTACGGCGCCATTTGCCCGCGGGCGCTTCGTTCGATGGCGGTTTCAGCGGACGCAACGCCGCCAGCCGTTCGGTGCGCTTCCATTCGAAATCGAGGCGCAGAAACGCGACACGATGTTCGAGCGATTGGCCGAGCCAGCTTTCCAGCTCCTTCGCGTCGGCTTCGCTCCAGGCGCCGAAATCGCGGCGCTCGATCCATTCGGACGCGGCGCGTTCGATGCCGTCGGCTGCGACTTGCGAGGTCATGGCTTCCTCCGAACGGTGGGAGGTTCGTTGCAGAGCGTGTTCACCAGCCCGCGGATGCCGCGCGAGAGATATTGCGCGACGGCGCTTTCCGCGATGCCCATGCGCAACGCGATCTCGCGGCGCGACAGGCCTTCGACGCGGCCGAGCAGAATGGCTTCGCGTTCGCGCGCGGGAAGGCGGTCGAGGGCTGCCTGCACGCGGCGCAATTCGTCGCGCGCCATAAGCGTGCGGTCGGGCGCGGGCGTATCGACCGCGATTTCGAGGGCTTCGAGATCGGCGGCGGCTTCGATGGGAATGACCTGTTCGTGGCGCACGCGGTCGATCAACAGGTTGCGTGCGGTGGTGAAGAGGAATTGACGGGGGTGATCGGGAATCTGCTTCTGCGCCGCCTGATAGACGCGGACATAGACGTCCTGCCGGAAATCGGTCAGGTCGGCCCTGTTGCGCCAATTGTGCTGCAGGAATTCCATCAGCGCCGCCTCCAGCGGCAGGATTTCGCGTCCGAACCACACGTCGACATGCGACACGGCTGGCGCCATGCCAGGCCCCGTTGTTCCCAAACCGCTATCCGGTTTCTCGATCATCCCCACCGCTGCTCCCCGGCATCGAGGTTGAAAGGCTGGGCTTCTACTTCATTGGACGGACCACGCAGCCAAATGTGACCGCGCTTGAAGCGAGGAACGTAAAGAGTGTCGCAAGCGCCCGCATCGGGGGTGGAAAAAGACAACATTATTTCCCGGTAGCCACGCCGCCGGGGCTCCTGCATAAGACGCCGCCGATCCGGAAAGACGATCTCCAAATGCCGCTGCCGCCGCTGCTTCTGCTGCAGGATATCCATGTTGCCTTTGGCAGCACGGCGCTGGACGGGGCGGAGCTTTCGGTCGCCGCAGGCGACAAGCTGTGCCTTGTGGGGCGCAACGGCTCGGGCAAATCCACATTGTTGAAAGTGGCGGCGGGATTGCTGGAAGCGGACCGGGGAACGCGGTTCATCCAGCCGGGCGCCACCATTCGCTATCTGCCGCAGGAGCCCGATCTTTCCGGGTTTGCGAATGTGCGCAGCTATGTCGAAGCGGGTCTGGAACCCGGCGACGATCCGAAGCGGGCGTTCGCGCTTCTGGGCAAGCTCGGCCTTTCGGGCGACGAGGCCACGGCGACGCTTTCCGGCGGCGAGGCAAGGCGCGCGGCATTGGCGCGTGCGCTGGCGCCCTCGCCCGACATCCTGCTGCTCGACGAGCCGACAAACCATCTCGACCTGCCCGCCATCGAATGGCTGGAAAGCGAACTGGCCGGCATGCGTTCGGCGCTGGTGCTGATCAGCCATGACCGGCGCTTTCTGGAAACGCTGTCGCGCACGACGGTGTGGCTCGACCGCGGACGGGCGCGACGTCTGGAACGCGGCTTTGCGGGGTTCGAAAGCTGGCGCGATGAAACGCTGGCGCAGGAAGAAATCGAACGCCACAAGCTCAATCGCAGAATCGCGATGGAAGAGGATTGGGTACGCTACGGCGTCAGCGGACGGCGCAAGCGTAACCAAGGGCGGCTGGCGCGGTTGAACGAGATGCGCCGGGGCCGTCGCGAGCAGTTGCGCGCGACGGGCAACGTCAAGCTTGCTGCGGCGGAGAAAGAAGACGGCGGCACGCGTGTCATCGACGCCAAGAAGATCTCCAAATCCTATGGCGAACGAACAGTGGTGCGCGAAGTTTCGGTTCGTGTCCTGCGGGGGGACCGGTTGGCGATCGTGGGGCCGAACGGCGCGGGGAAAACCACGCTACTCAATCTGCTGACGGGGCGGCTGACGCCGGACAGCGGCAATGTGAAACTCGGCACCAATCTGGAAATGGCCGCGCTCGACCAGAGCCGCGCCACCCTGCATCCCGAAACGCTGCTGGCTGCGGTGCTGACGGATGGCAGGGGCGACATGGTGGAAGTCGCGGGCAAGCCGCGTCATGTCGTGAGCTACATGAAGGACTTTCTGTTCCTGCCGGAACAGGCGCGCACGCCGGTTCGCGTGTTGTCGGGCGGCGAGCGCGCGCGATTGCTGCTGGCGAAACTGCTCGCAAAGCCGTCCAACCTTCTGGTGCTGGACGAACCGACCAACGATCTCGATCTGGAAACGCTCGACCTGCTGGAAGAGATGATCGACGACTATCCGGGCACCGTTCTGGTCGTGAGCCACGACCGCGATTTCCTGGATCGCATCGCGACCTCCATCCTGATGGCGGAAGGCGACGGGCGGTTCATCGAATATGCGGGCGGGTATACCGACATGCTGGCGCAGCGTGGCCAGGGCGTTGTGGCGCGCGATATCCCCAGGCCCGCGACGGCGGCGAAAGAGGCCGCACCTCGCCCTGCCCCGCGCAGGCGAAAGCTGACCTTTTCCGATCAGCACGCGCTGAAATCGCTTCCGGCGGAGATGGCCGCGCTGGAAGCAAAGATCGCGGGCCTGCAGACACGGCTATCGGACAGCACGCTCTATGCGCGCGACCCGAAGACGTTCACGTCGCTCTCGACCGAACTTGCCGAAGCCCAGACCGCGATTGCCGAACGCGAGCATCGCTGGCTGGAACTCGAAATGCTGCGCGAGGAAATCGAACAGGACGGTTGATCAGCTTGCGAGGCCCGTCTGCAACGCAGGCGCCGTTCGGGCGGCGGGGAATTCTCCCCAGGCGCAGGTGCCGATGCCGCGATGGCTTTCGATATGGAAACTGCCGCCGTGGGTTTCGACCAACGCCTTCACCAGCGGCACGCCCAATCCTGTGCCCCAGCCCTCCACCGTCGTCACATGGGCGATCTGGACGAAAGGTTCGAGCGCGCGGCGGACTTCATCGGGGTCCATGCCGATGCCGGTGTCCTTGACGCCAAGCGCAAGCCCGCCGCCATCGACCACATGAGCGAAGACGCTGACGGTGCCGCCGGGCTGGGTGAACTTGATGGCGTTCGACAACAGGTTGGTGAGCACCTGGGTAATGGCGCGTTCGTCGGCGATCAGCAGCATGGCGGTGTCGATCTCGGTGCGCAGCGAAACGCCGCCCTTGCGCGCCTGGTTCTCGACAAAGCGCAACGCATTGGCCGCGGCCTGATCGAGCGCAATCTCGACCTCGTGAAGATCGTGCTTGCCCGCCTCGATCTTGGCGAGATCGAGAAGGTTGTTGATCAGGTTGAGCAGATGCAGCCCACTTTTGTGGATGTCGCCGACATAGTCGGCATATTTGGGTGGGCTCACGGGGCCAAACGTCTCGTTCCTGACCATGTCCGAAAAGCCAATGATGGCGTTGAGCGGCGTGCGCAGTTCATGGCTCATATTGGCGAGGAATTCGCTTTTGGCCTGGCTTGCGTGCTGCGCGAAATCGCGGGCGTGCGAGAGTTCCTCGGCGGTGCGCGATAATTCCTGCGCCAGGTTCTCCTTTTCGAAGCGCTGCAGGGTGACCGTTCTGTAGGCGCGTTCGAAGGTGAAGGAGAGATTGCAGATCAACAATCCCGCCAGAACCTGCAGCACCGGTCCCAGCCAATCCATGACCGGCGAGCCCGTCAGCGCGTGGGTGGCCAGAAGCGGTATGTCGACCGCCATTCCGGGCAGCGAGATATATCGGCACAAACCCGATTGCGGCACGCTGGCCGCCATGCTGGCGAACAGGAACGTGACGAGGAACCCGTTGTTAAGCACGTTTCCCGGCAGCCAGACATAGAGGATCATCGTGGACCACAGGGCCATGAACGGCACGGTCCATGCGATCATCTGCAATGTGAAGCGCCCGGCTTCCTCCGGTATACGTTCGCGCGAAAGCGCCTTGTGGCTTCCCCAATGCCACCAGGCGAGCGAGGCAAAGACCGTCGCGAGCCACATCGAGACGCGCGGCAGGGACACCCATTGCAGATCGACGCAAGCCACAACGAGCGCGATGGCGGCATTCGGCAGCGTCGACTGCAGATTGTTGCGGGCGATGGCACGAAGCTGCTCGATGCGCACCCGCGCTTCGAGTGTGTCGCGCGGCGACAATTGCGCCGCTGCCCAGCCCAAGGCTCCCGCAAGCATGCCCGCCATCTCCTGACGGGCACATCTTGAAGTTGAACGATTAACGAATGACTTGCAGGCCCCGGCCGAGGCCGCAAACTATCTTTTAACGATATTTTTGTTTCCCGCCCGTATGTTATGGAACTTTGCGAGGGCATAAAAAGCCCATTATATCAGGACAAATTAAGCCCCAATCAACGGTTCGCTGCAAAAATGTGAAAATTGAAAAAGTCTCGGCGGGCGGGATTGGATGTTTCACGACCATAAGATGGCGTGCCGTTCGGCATGCCGCCGCGAAGGCCGGCCGTGACCACGGCCGACAAACTCGCCGTCGTGCAAACCCTGCTCGATGCGATGGTGGGCGAGATTCCCATCGATGCCACCGTGGTCTTGTCGGGCACGCTGGGCCATGCGGACGACAAGACGAACGATGCGAGCGTCGCGGCTCGCCGCATTCCCTCCCTCGTTCTGGCGGGGCGTTCGTTCGAAGCGCTCGCGGCCTGTCACATCGCGCTCGCGGCCGCCGAAGGCGCGATGTTGCAGAACACGCTGAGACCCAAAATCGTTGAATTGCGCAAATTGCTGGAACGCGAACTGTTGACGTCGCAGGAGATCGACCTGGTATCGGCGGGCGGTCGCATGCACCTGCTGCCCCGGCGTTCCGTTCTCATCGGGCGTCCGTCCTCCGAAAGAACCGTCGACGTGGCGGTGAACTGCCGCTGGCTTTCGCGGGGCGACCGAAACCTTTCGCTGTTCTGCGAAGGGACGAACTGGTTTGTCGAAGACCTTGGAAGCACCAACGGAAGCTCCATCCAGGGACACGCCTTGAAACCGGGCAATCCGGTCGCCTTGCCGGCCGGCGAAACACGCATCGAGATCGGCGCGTCCGATACAAGGCCCGCGCTTGCGACGGTGCATCTTCACCGGCCCGCCAAGGACCCCGGCGCGGTGGCGATCACACTGAGCGGCAGGCCGGGACAAACCAACGGCAAAACCGATCCCTGGCCTTCGATGCACGAAGACATGGCGCGCAAATGGATCGTCTTCCGCGAACAGGTGGGCATCAGCGTATCGGAAGATTGCGCGGTGCGGCTTCGGTCCGGCCAGGCGGGAATTCTTGCCGCGCTGCGCTATCAGAGCGGTTTCTGGATCGTGCCGTCGTCGCGGTGCGCCATGCAGATAGATGGCGTGGAGTTGTTCGAATCCGCACCTCTACCGGTCGGTGCGACGCTTTCGATCGGCGGGGCCAATCTTAAGGTCGAGCCATCCAATCCGTTGCCTTTTGTCCCCGACACCGTGGTTGAAACGCGGAGAGCCGCGGGATGACAACGCTCAAACGGTTGCGCCGCATGGAGATTGCGGTCCTGCTGCCGCTGGCTTGCAGCCTTGCGGCCTGCTCGACGACGAAATCGAACGATCAGCGGGCGGCAATCGCGCCACAGGCTGCAGCGCCCGCCGCCAAATCTCCGGCCGAGCGATTCCAGGCCGCGTTGCAACTGCTGCAGGATGGACAGCCCCAACAGGCGGACGACGAACTTCACGCCTATCTAAAGGACGTTCCCGACAGCAAGCCGGCGCACGACCTGGTGACGCAGATCGAAACGCCGCTGGACAAACTGTTTCCTGCCGACAATTTCCGTGTGACCCTGGCCAAGGACGAAAGCCTGTCGTCACTGGCCAGGACATATCTCGGGGATCCGCTGAGCTTCTATGCGCTGGCGCGCTACAACGCCATCGCCGTTCCGGCCAAGGTGAACGCCGGGCAATCGATCAAGATTCCCAAGACGTCCTTTGCTCTTTCCGCCGAAAAAGCGCTCGCCGCAAAAGAACCGGACGAACTTGCGGCGCCGACACCCACGCCAAAGCCCAAGCTGACAGCCAACGAAATCTGGAAGGAAATCGAAGCCGACATTCGCCATTATCGTTATGAGGAGGCGGTGGAGCTTTCAGAGGCAAACGAATTCCAGCCGAGCCGCGCGCAGGCGCGCACGATAGCCGCCGCCTATGCCGCCGACGCGAAAGCCAAGCGCAAGAGCGATCCCCAGACATGCGCGCGCTATGCCACCAAGGCCGGGCAATACTATCTCGATGCGGATGAACCGGCGAAGGCCTTGGAGACGCTCGACATCGCGCTGGCGGTTGCGCCCGCCGACGCGCAGGCCAAAGCTTTCCATCAACAGGCGTCACACAAGATCGCCGACAGCAAATACAAGGAAGGCATGATCGCGTTTCAGCATCAGGATCTCGATGGCGCCATCGCGGCCTGGGACAGGGTGGTGGCGCTGGAGCCCGGCTACAAGGACGTGCAGCTCAACCGGGCGCAGGCGTTGAGGCTGAAGGAAAACCTTAAGAAGCTGCAACATTAGGGCGCGAATTGGCGCTCTTTCCGACGGCCACCTCGGCGGAAAACGCTTTTCAGAGATCAGGCGCGCAGGATCTCCGCGCGGATGGTGGTTTCGGGGACGACGGCGTCCGGGGAAATGTCGAGCACCGGTACATCGGCTTGCTGGCGCGTTTCCTCGTCCTGCGACAGGCGGGACTGGACCTTTTCGGCCATGCGATTGAAGGCGGAATAGATCTCGCCGATTTCATCGCGGCGCGTTTGGGAGATGCGCAAATCCCAATCGCCTTCGCCGAACGTGTTGAGCGACCGGCGCAGCAATCGTATGGGCCGCAGGAGCAAGAGGCCGAACACTTGCGAAAGCCCGATCACCGCAAGCACGGCAAGCAGGCCCAACGCGGCCATGAGCCATGCCGTGGCTTTGAGCACGCTGGCGACGCCATCCTGTGTGAGACCCAGATAGACGCGGCCGACTTCGGTTTTCTGGAAGAGGATCGGCGTATCGAACAGAAGCATCGGCTGCGCGCCCTTGGACATCGAAGAGGCCGTCATGTCCGGCGATGTCTTCAAGGGGGTGAGACCAGCGGGCACGCGATAGGGTTTTCCTACGAGCGCGGGCTCGGTCGACGCCTGGACGATGTTTTCGTGATCGGCGATGACGAGATAGTCGAAGCTGCCGCGGGCATGGGCATCCTGCACGAACAGCTTGAGCGGTAGCCAGTTCTGCGCCAGCGCCGGAACGGCGGAATGCACCGCGACGAAGCGGGCAAGCGCGGCACCGGATGCGATGCTTTGGTCGCGCACCACGCCGGATTCCATCCTGTAAACGACGCCCATGCTGGCAAGAAACAGCACCGCAAGCACGCTTGCGGCCACCGCGGCGAGCTTCAGGCGCAGCGGCAGGAAGCGGTTGCGCGCAGCCTCCTCTTCCCTGGCGATCAGGGCGTCCAACTCGCGTTCGAAGGCGTCGACCAGTTGTTTGCCCGTCTGGAAACGCTGTTCGGGCCGTTTGGCAAGAAGCTTCATCACCGCGCGATTGACGCCTTGCGGCACGCGCTCGAGCGGCGGCGGATCTTCCTGCACGATCTGCAGCATCAGATGCGCGAGATTGCCGCCGTCGAAGACGCGCCGTCCGGCGAGCAGTTCGTAGAGAATGGCGCCCAGGGAAAACAGATCGGAGCGCCCGTCGGTGGCGCGGCCCATCGCCTGTTCGGGCGACATGTAGCGCGGCGTGCCGACGATGGTGCCCGCATGGGTGCGTTCGATCTCTCCATTGCGTTGCAGGCTCGCGATGCCGAAATCGGCCAGCTTGACGGTTTCGCCGCCTTTCAGGACGAGAATGTTCTCCGGTTTGATGTCGCGATGCACGATGCCGTGCCCATGAGCATGATCGAGCGCGCTGCCGAGCTGGATGCCGATGGAGAGAATGCGCTTGAGCGAGAATTCCGCACCATCCGCCATGATCTCGGCGAGCGATTTCTCGTCGAGGAATTCCATCGTGATGAAGGGCCGGCCGTCCACGCGGCCCGCGTCGTAGATGGTGACGATGTGTGGATGGGAGATGAGGCCGGCAGACTGGGCCTCGCGCTGGAAACGGGCGAGATAATCCTCGTCGACGCCGTGTTCGGTCTTGAGGAGCTTGACGGCGACGGTGCGGCCGATGGCCGGATCGCGCGCGCGATAGACGACGGCGGCCGCCCCCTCGCCGATCACCTGTTCGATTTCATAGCGGCCGATCCGGGACGGATGTTCCATGTCGGCGAATTCCTGGCGAAACGTTGCCCCTCCGGACGGCCCGGATGCCCCGTTTTGATACCAGCGAAACCTTGCCACGAAGTTAGGCGGCCGGTGCCGTTGCCAAGCCCCTGCGATCTGGGGCATTTTTCGAATGTTCCACGGGAGACGCGCGAAGCGCGACGATGCAGGCCCGATCGTTCTTCCGGTCCGCAAGCCGGACCCATGCGGGCGCTGTCCGCGCGACCAACGAAGATGCGCTGTTCGTTTCGGACGCCCTCGGCCTTTGGGCCGTGTCGGACGGCATGGGCGGGCATGCGGGCGGCGAAATTGCAAGCGCGACCGTTGTCGAAACATTGCGGCTGGCGGCCGGTTTGCCCGCCACGTCGCCCCTGGAACACCGTGCACGCAAGGCGCTTTGCGAGGCCAATGCCGAACTGTGCCGCCGCAACGAAGCGGCGATCCCGCCGTCCGAGATGGGCGCCACGGTCGCGCTGTTGGGAATCGAAGGCGCGCGATTCTTTTGCCTGTGGGCGGGCGACAGCCGCATCTACCGGATTCGCGGCACGGAGGCGGCGCAACTCACCCGCGATCATCGCTATGTGCAGGACCTGATCGACGCGGGCACATTGAGCGAAAGCGAAGCGCAGCAACACCCGCGCCGCAACGTCATCACGCGCGCGGTGGGAATAACACGCGACATCGCGTTCGACAGATGTGAGGGCGAGGTTCGCGAAGGCGATATTTTCCTTCTCGCCACCGACGGCGTGAGCGGCATCTGCACGGCGCAAGACATTGCTGCGGCCGCGCAGGCGCGCACGCTGGAACAGGCGGCCGACGATCTTGCCGCGCTATGCCTGAAACGCGCCGCACCCGACAATTTCGCGTTCGTCTTCGTGCGGACCGAAGCGCCTCGCCAGATCGATTGACCTATCCGCCCAGACCGACGCTCACCTTTGCGAAGGGGCCGTGGAAAACAATATTCTCCCGCGCCCTGTTGTCGAGGCCCCCATCCATCGCGCCAAAGAAGAAATCAGCCCGATAGCCGAAGCTCACCTTTGCATTGGAGCGTTGCAGCGTGAGCCCTGCGAAGCCGCCGACATTGGGTGCGACGACGGACCTGGAACGGCCGAAGGCGCCTGGCACGATGGTGTGTTCCGTGGGCGGCGGCGGCAGGGCGAAGGGGCTGCCGTGGAAATAGCGGCTGGAACTGCTGTAAGTGCCGTGCGCCTTGGTTCTGCCGAACAACAAAGCAGCGTTGGCGCCCCAATCGAAATTCAGCTCCGTGTTATCCGGCTGGCCGGCGATGAGCGCGGACGCATTCCAGGCGATGGCAGGACCGATACCGCGGAAATTGCGCTCGGCCTCCAGCGTGGCGAAATAGGAATGATGATGGGCACCCGGATCGTTGAGGATGGCTTGCGTGGAATAATGCGGGTCGGGGAAAGATTTGAAACCGATGTTCGATTTGGACTGGAATTGCGCAATGCGCACGCCAAAGCCGATCGACGATGTGCTGCTGCGGCCGAACGAGCCTAGACCCACATCTTTTCCGGCCATGAAATCGAGCACGGCGTGGCTTTGCTTGATTGCAGAATCGGCATGGTTGAAGCGCGTCACTTTCCTGGTCGTGAATGCGTGATGGCCCCATATCGGGTCATCGTATTTCCAGGTCTTCTGGACAAGATTCGTCGTCGTCTGCTGATGCAGCGCCTTCTTTCCGTTGCTGCGGCCAAAGCGGATCGCAGCAGAGAACGTCCAGTCGGTGCCGGAAGGCGCGAAGCTGATCTTGCCTTCGCCGCCGAAGCCGTAACGCGGCAGCCTTTGCGCGGTTAGCGGCGAGACGCTGTTGTATGGCGCGTTCTCATGGGCGAGGACAAAATCGGGCGCGAAGACCGCCTGGCTGGTATCGATGCGTTCGAGTTGACCGCCCAGTTCGACCCACACGGTCGGCCGGTCGGCATCTTCGCCGGCTTGGGCGCCCTGCCCGACCACCGAGGTGAGCAAGGCAAGCGCCGAAGCCGTGGCCAACAATTGCCAGCGCAGGTCGCCGGCCTTTGCGTTGGAATGTGTCAGTTCGCTCATTGTTATGCTCCCCCCATGATGACGCTTTTGCCTCTGTCATTCCTCGCCAAGCGAAGTGAGGAGAGTCGCAAAAATTTTCCCATCGCGCTCACCAGTTCTTCGTCAGGCGCAGGCCGATCAGCTTGGGATCGGTCAGGAAGACGTTGGTGGTCAGGCCTGAATCGTCGCTGTTCAGGAACGCGCCGGTGATGGCGGTGGTGTTGAACACGTTCTTCATGAAGGCCATCGCCTGCCACCCGCTTTGATTGGTGAGGATCAAGGTCAGGTTCACGTTGGAATAGCCGTGCAGGCGGTTGTATTCGTGATCCTCGAACACACGCCACCAGGAATTCGACTGCCAGTAGAAATCGCCGCGAAAGGTGGCAGCCCAATCGGAGGAAATGGGCATGCTGTATTGCGCGCCCGCCGAAAGCGTCCATGGCGGGGCGTTGGGCAGCATATTGCCGCCGACGTTCTTTTCGATGCCCTGACCGTTGTTGGGAACGGTGGACGGATCGAAACCGGGATAGCCGGGCACGACAGGGCTGTTGAAAAATGCGTCGGTTGCGGGCACCGGAATTTGATAGGGTTTTCCCGTCAGCGGATCGTTGCCATCGACATAAGCCACACCGCAAGCAAGCGGCGCGGGGCTGCCTTGCCCGTTGCCATATTGATTGCCGAGCTTGATGAGCCAGGGGATTTCCGACACGGGGAAAATGCAATTGGAGGCTTGTGTCGCGAAAGGCTTCATCACCATGTAGTTCGGATCGCCTGCCGTGCGGTCCATCAGGTCGATGACCTTCTGCCCCTTGGCGAGGCGCGCATCTTCATAGCCGCCGGACATGTTGAACCTGAGGCCGGGAACGGGTTCCCACGTCGCTTCGATCTCGCCGCCTTTGACATGGGCGTCGAAGTTGCGGTTGATCGCTGTGCGATCGACGATTTCGGAGATCTGGTAGTTCTCGTAATTGTAGTAGAAGGCGCCGGCGTTCAACGTCAGCGCGCCATCCAGCAACGTGTTCTTCGTGCCGAGTTCGAAGGCGTCGATATATTCCGGCTTGAACGTCAGCGGATGGGTAGGATTGGGGTTGTTTCCCAATCCGCCATACAACAGCAGCACCGCGCCCGGCGGGTTGGCACCGCCCGCCTTGTAACCATGGGCGAACGAACCGAACAGCAAGGTCTGGTCGGTGAAAGACAATTCGGGCGTCCAGTTGATGTTCGCCCGACCCGTGATCGCATCCCATTGCTGATCGACGACGCCCAACGCTCCATAGCCCCAGCCGTCCGCCAGCAACTCGCTGGGTATCAGCGTGAAATGCTTGCGGTCCTGCGTCCAGCGCAAGCCGCCGGTGAGTTTGATATCGCTCGTGACGTTGTAATAGGCCTCGCCGAACGCGGCATAGGAATTGAGGACGTAAGGGTTCTTGCTGAGGAAGTAGTTGTGCCCCTCGCCCGTCAGGCTTTCGATCGGATTGGGATCGACGGAGACGCAGGCGTTGACATTGGTGTAACCGCCGCCTTGCGAGGGATCGTGCTCGCGATAGCCGCCATAACGGCCGAGACATTCGTGATTGTCCGAAACGCCCGGTTGCCACGGCGCGCGGTGAATCTGGCCGCTTCCATCGCCGCCGCCTTCGCCCCAGGCATAGGCGGTCAGCGAATTGATGAAGACGTAATAATCTTCATGCGTTTCATAGTGCAGGTAGCTGCCGCCGACGCTGAAGTTGAACGGGCCGCCGAAATGCGACGCCAGGCGGAATTCCTGGCTTGCCTGCCAGGATTTTGCCGTCACCAGGTCCTGCGCCAAGAGCTTGTCGCTGCAGCCCAGTTGTGGATCGCAGAACACGCCGTTTGCGTCGATGATGTCGGCCACATTCGGCTTAAAAACGCCCGGAGCGGTGTTGAAGCGGTTGTAATCCTGCGTCGCCCAGAGGAAATCGTTGTTGAATCCCGTTTGCGACGTGAAGGTCAGCATGGGGGTCAGTTCGAAGTCGGTGTTCCATTCAACGACATCGTTTTTTACCTTATACTTCGGCTCGATCTGCGATTGCATGACGCGCAGATTGGTGGATTGCACCGTCGAAGTATAAGGATTGACGTTCGTCATCATGCTCATGAATTGAGGGCCCAGATAATAGGGCAGCGAGAATCCGTTCGGCACCTGGAACGCATCGGGCGAATAGAGCGACGCGCGCTGGCAGCCCTGGCTGAGATAGCCGCCCATATTGAAGACGCCACCGGCGACCAGAACATTCTCGCCGCCGACTTCGCTGGGAATGGGATCGGTCTTGCAGAGCTGTTTTGAACTGCGCAGACGATCGTCGTCTTCGGAGAAATGCTCCCAGATAAAATAAGACTGGATGGAGTTCACCGGCTTGAAGCCGAGCGTGGCGCGGCCCGACCATAGATCGCGGCCGTCCGTCCGTTCACCGGTCGTTTCGTTGTACGAATAACCGTCGCGCATGGTCCATTGACCCGCCAGGCGCAGGTCGAGCCAGTCATCGACAATGGGGAGATTGACCATCGCTTCGAAACGGCGCTGGCGGAAATTGCCGAATTCGGCCGACGCCATGGCTTCGAATTGATCGGTCGGTTTTGCGGTCGAGATGTTGACCACACCGGCCGTCGCGTTGCGCCCATAGAGCGTGCCTTGCGGACCGCGCAGCACCTGGACCTGCGAAACGTCGAAGAATTCCTGCTCGAAGAAATGATTGCGGATGAAAGGCGTATCGTTGAAGGCGACCGCGACGGCGGGATCGGTCGTCACCGAAATGGCCTGCGTACCGATACCGCGAAGCTGGATGGAATAGCCACTGAAATTCGTCTTGGTGAAGGTCATGTTCGGAACCTGCTTGATCAGGTCCGGGCCGCCATTCGTCTGGCTGGCGGTCAATTGTTCCTGGCTGAGCGCCGTGATCGAAATGGGGATGGATTGCACATCGGCACCACCCAGCTTCGACGAGGTGACCGTCACGGTCTCGACGGCCGCGCGCGCCGGTGCCGCCTGGGCGATCTGGAAATCCGAGATTTCGCTTCTTTGATCGCGCGTGATCGTCACCGCGCCGGAAGCGCGATGCTGCATCACGAAGCCGGTGCCATCCAGGAGGCGCGACAATGCTTCATCGCTGTTCAATGCGCCGTTCACGCCCTTGGTGCGCACGCCGCGCACGGCCTCACCGCTGACGATGAGGGCGACACCCGATTGTTCGGTGTAGGCGTTGAGCGCGGAGGCGAGATCGCCGCCGGGGATGTTGAAGTTTCCGGCTACCGCGGTGCTCACGAACGCGATGGCGGCTGCGGTGCCGAGGAATGCGGCGTTGAGATGTTTGAACGTGTTCATCTTCCCCCTCTGTGCGGCATGGGCCGCGAAACTGGCGCTGCGGGATATGGTCAGCGCGTAATGTCGATTTCCCCGTCGGTATTGCGTATCTTGAGACCGAAGATCGCCTGCGCCGCATCGGTGAAGGCGCTCACGTCGTTCGACGGGAACGTGCCGACGATGGTGAGTTGAGCGATCTTCGGATCGGCGATGACGATCTTCTTGTAGTTGTAACGGTTGAACTCGGCGGCGGCGTCAGCGAGCGTGGTGTATTTGAAGACGAGCACGCCCTGGCGCCAGGAAAGTTCGTCGCTGAGCGCCTTGGTCGACTTCGCGGTGACGGAGATCGCGTTGGCGGTGGCTATGGCGACGTCGCCGGGCGTGAGCACGGCGGGTTCTTGTGTCGGATCGTTGGGCGAATCCAGTTGCGCGCGGCCCGCGACCAGCGCCACTTCAAGACGCTTGGGTTCGGTCTTCACCAGGAATTCCGTGCCGAGATCGACGAGGCGGCGGCCCTGCACCATCAGCACGAAGGGACGGGCGCTGTCGTGCTGGATGCGGAAATAGGCTTCACCTTTGTCGAGCCAGGCCATGCGCGGATTGGGGCCGGGCGCGATGCGCAACCTCGAATTCGTGTTGAGTTCGATTTCCGAACCGTCGGGGAGTTTGATGGTCTTGCGCGCGCCGACTTCGGTCGCGAATTGGCGCGCTTCGGGTGCGGCGGGTTTCGAGAAATAAAACGCCGCGCCCGTTCCGGCCGCCACGACAACGAACGCCGCAGCGAAGCGCACAAGATTGCGCCAGACGGGGCTGCGCGGTTGTTGCGGCTTGGTGGGGCGCAACGCGACGAGACGCTGGGTGCGCTCCCATGCGGCGTCGAGGCGCCAATAGGCGACGACATGTTCGGGAGATTGCGCAAGCCAGGCGTCGAGTGCGGCCTGATCGTCCGGCGTCCATTCGCCGGAATCGCGATGGCGGTTCACCCAGTCGGCCGCGCGGGATTGAATCTCTTCGGCGCTCATTTCTTGCTCCGCGAGCTGGCTGCCTCGCCATAGAGATCGTCGGCGAGCGCGCGCAGGCCTTCGTTCAGATGCCATTTCACCGTGACTTCGGTGATGCACAGGCGCTGGGCGATTTCGGCGCGACTGAGGCCTTCAATGCGGCGCAGGGTGACGACTTCGCGGGTGCGCGGGGCGAGACGGTCGAGTGCTGCCTGCAGGCGGCGCAGCTCGTCTTTCGCGATGGCAGTCCTGTCGGGCGAGGGCTCGTCGGCGGCGATGGCCAGCGTATCGAGTTCGCTCACCGCTTCGATCTGCACGATCTTTTCGCGGCGCATGCGGTCGATCAGGAGGTTTTGCGCGGTGGTGAAGACGAAAGCGCGCGGCTGTTGCGGCAGATCCTTGCGCGCGGCTTCGTAGACGCGGGCATAGACCTCTTGCACGAGGTCGGGGATGTCGCTCTTGTTGCGCCAATTGTGGCGCAGGAACTGCGTCAAGGCTGCCTCCAACGGCAGGACTTCGCGCACGAACCAATCGCGTAGCGCGGCAACGCTCACGGCCGTACTCGCAAGGTGCGGCCTGAAACTTTCACGGTTGCCGTCCACGTTGTCGGTCATCCCCCAGCCTGGAGGTAGGTGCGTGAGCCTACACTTATTGCGACGAGGGAAAGCCGCAGGAGGTGGGGAAGATTTTTAGGCCGCTGCGGAGGCGAAGTGCTGCGAAAGAATATTTTGCGCCTCGGTCTGGATGCGGGCGAGATGGGCTTCGCTTTCGAAGCTCTCGGCATAGACTTTATATACGTCCTCGGTGCCGGAGGGGCGCGCGGCGAACCAGCCCTTGGCGGTGACCACTTTCAGCCCGCCGAAAGGCTGGCCATTGCCGGGGGCTTTGGTCAGCATCTGCTCGATCTTGCTGCCCGCAAGTTCGGTGGCTTTCACCTCGGTGGGCTCGATCTTCGACAGGATGGTTTTTTGTTGCGCGGTCGCGGGGCTGTCTATGCGGGCATAGAAGGTTTGGCCCAATTCCTCCGTAAACTTGCGATAGTTTTCGGCCGGGTCGCGGCCGGTGCGGGCATAGATTTCGGCAGCGAGAAGACCGGCGATGAGGCCGTCCTTATCGGTGGTCCATACCGTGCCGTCTCGGCGCAGAAAGGACGATCCTGCACTTTCCTCGCCGCCGAAGCCGAGCGAGGAATCGAGCAATCCGTCGACGAACCACTTGAAGCCGACGGGGACTTCGACGAGCCTCGCGTTGTGACGTTTGGTGACGCGGTCGATCATCGAGCTTGAGACCAGCGTTTTGCCGATACCGCAATCCCTCGGCCAATTCGCTCGGTAGTGCTTCAGATAGCCTATGCATACGGCGAGATAGTTGTTCGGTGGCATCAGGCCGGAACGGCAAACGATGCCGTGACGATCTGCATCGGTGTCATTGCCGAAGCTGAGATCGAATTTGTCTTTGATCTTCAGCAAATTCTTCGTCGCGTAAGGCGACGAACAGTCCATGCGGATCTTGCCGTCCCAATCGAGCGGCATGAAGCGGAAGGTAGGATCGACGTCCGGGTTCACGACGGTCGCGCTGATCTTGTAGCGCTCGATGATGGGTTGCCAGTAGCCGACTGCGGCACCGCCCAGTGGGTCGATGCCGATGCTGAGGCCGGAAGCGCGGATCGCTTCCATGTCGACGACATTGATGAGATCGGCGACGTAATTGGCGATGTAACCGTGGCGGGCGACGCCTTCGCGGCCGTTGCCACGGCGCACGCCATTGAGCTTTTCCTTAAGGTAAGCGTTGGCGGCGCGTTCGATTGCCGTGGTGATTTCGGTTTCCGCCGGACCACCATGCGGGGGATTGTATTTGAAGCCGCCGTCTTTTGGCGGATTGTGGGACGGCGTGATGACGATGCCGTCCGCGAGGCCGGATGTGCGGTTCCTGTTATGAACCAAGATCGCGTGGCTGATGGCGGGTGTGGGCGTGTAGCCGTCGCCAGCATCGACCATAGTGCTCACGCCGTTGGCCGAAAGAACCTCGAGCGCGGTCTTGAAAGCGGGTTCGGAAAGGGCATGCGTGTCGCGGCCGAGATAGAGCGGGCCGTCGATGCCGCGCGATTTGCGGTAATCGCAGATGGCTTGGGTGATGGCGAGGATATGGTTTTCGTTGAAGGCGGTGTCGAAGGCCGACCCACGATGGCCGGAGGTGCCGAAGCTCACGCGTTGGGAAGCGATATTCGGATCGGGCTTGTTGGCGTAATAGGCTTCGCGCAGTTTCGACAGGTCGACAAGATCGGAAGGCTTGGGCATTTCGCCGGCGCGGGGATTGGTTTTCTCGGTCACGTCTTGTCTTTCGTCATTGTGCGGCGTTCGCCTGGGGTTGTTGTTCGGCCATGCGCGCCTCGCCCATCACGGCGCGGATCTGGTGGGTGCCACCGTCTTGCGGCAGAACGATGGCCGTTCCTTCGACAGGCACATCATCGAGGGTGAGTTCGGCGATGCCTTTGCACACGCCGATGGGGTTTTCGACCATGATTTTGAAGGTCGCGCCCTTGTAGCGCAGCGTCGCCTCGAAACGCGGCCAATGGGACGGGATGCAGGGATCGAGCACCAGCTTTCCGGCTTTGACGTGCAGGCCCAGAATCCATTCGATGCCGACGCGATACATCCAGCCCGCGGAGCCGGAATACCACGTCCAGCCACCGCGGCCGACATGCGGCGGCATGGAATAGACGTCGCCGCAGGCGACATAGGGTTCGACGCGATAACGCTGGGCGGCGGTGCGGCTGCGCGAATGGTTGATGGGGTTGAGCATGGAGAACAATTCCCCTGCCCTGTTGCCCATGCCGAGTTCGGCAAAGGCCGCGACCGTCCACAACACTCCGTGGGTGTATTGGCCGCCATTCTCGCGCAGGCCCGCCGGATAGCCTTTGATGTATCCCGGATCGTGCTGCGTATCGACGAAGGGAGGCGTGAACAGCAGGATCAACTGATCGCCGCCACGCACCAGATATTTGTCCACTGCCTGCATCGCGCGCGCGGCGCGTGCGGGTTCGGCGGCGCCCGACAATACGCTCCAGGATTGGGCAATGGAATCGATGCGGCATTCGGCATTGGCAACGGAGCCGAGCGGCGTGCCGTCGTCGTAATAGGCGCGGCGGTACCAATCGCCATCCCAGCCATTGTCTTCCAGCGCGTCCTTCAGGACCGTGGTGTGCAGGAGCCATGTCGCGGTGCGTTTGCCATCGCTGCGCGCTTCGGCGACGGGGATGAATTTCGTCAGCACGTCGTAGACGAACCAGCCAAGCCAGACGCTTTCGCCCTTGCCGTTTTCACCGACGCGATTCATGCCGTCGTTCCAGTCGCCGGAACCCATCAGCGGCAAGCCATGGGCGCCAACCGGCAGGCAGAGATCGAGCCCGCGGGCGCAATGTTCGTAGAGCGTGGCGGTTTCGCTGGTGGGCTGGGGCTGGAAGAACGCTTCGTGTTCGCCGGGCTTGAGACGCTGGCCGTCGAGGAACGGCACCTGTTCGTCGAGGATCGTGGTGTCGCCGGTGACATCCACATAATGCGAGACGACATAGGCCAGCCACGCACGGTCGTCGGAGATCGTGGTGCGCACGCCTTTGCCGGTTTCGGGCAGCCACCAATGCTGCACGTCGCCTTCCGGGAACTGGCGCGCGGCGGTGCGCAGGATATGGCGGCGCGCGATTTCGGGATGCGAGACGCATAGCGCGAGACAATCCTGCAACTGGTCGCGGAAACCGTAGGCGCCGCTCGCCTGATAGAAACCGGCGCGCGCCCACATGCGGCAGGAGAGCGTCTGGTAGAGCAGCCAGCGATTGAGCAGGAGGTCCATCGAACGGTCGGGTGTCTTGATCTCGATGGAGCCGAGCGTTTCGTCCCAAAAGGCCTTCACCTCCGCGAGCAGGTAATCGAGATTGGCGCTGCGGGTGCGCGCGATGAGGGCTTGCGCCTCGCTGCGGCTCTCCGCCTGGCCGAGTGTGACGACGATTTCGGTTTCGGCGCCGGGCGCCAGGCGGATTTCGGTCTGCAGCACGCCGCACGGATCGAGCCCCGCACCGGTGCGCATCGACAGCGGGGCGTCGCCCATCAGCGCCCACGGCTTTTCGGGCGTGCCGTTGCGCCCGAGGAATTCGCAACGATCCGCCGTCCATGCAGTCTGGCGGCCTTTCAGATCGAGGAAAGCGACGCGGCGGTTGAAATCCTCGCTCCAGGGATTTTGGGCGAACAGCGCGGAGGTCGGCTTATCGATTTCGGTGAAGATATAGGCCTGCGATTTCGGCCGGTTGGGACCGAGCGTCCATTCGGCATAGGCGGTGACCGAGATGCGGCGCACGCGGCCCGAACGGTTGACGAGCTTCAGCCGCGAAATCTTTACCGGATCGGTGAGCGGCACGAATTGCGTGAGTTCGACGCCGATGCCGCGCGAGGCATGTTCGAAACGCGAATAGCCGTGGCCGTGATAGGAGACATAGCGCATCTGCGGATCGCGCATCGGGTAGGCGGTTGGGCTCCACACTTCGCCCGTGTCGAGATCGCGCAAGTATACGATCTCGCTCGACTCGTTGGTGACGGGATCGTTCGACCAGGCGGTGATCTGGTTCTGTTGACTGTTGGAGGCCCAGGTGAAGCCCGCGCCGCCGCTCGACACCTGGAAGCCGAAATCGGGATTGGCGATGACGTTGATCCAGGGCGCGGGCGGGAGTTGGCCGTTTTCCATCACCACGACGTATTCGCGGCCATCCGCGGTGAAGCCGCCGAAGCCGTTTGCGTATTCGAGCCTGGGAAGTTCCGTCGCTTCGGATTTGGCGATTGCCGCAATGGTGCGCGGACGCGGCGGTTGAACCGGCTTGTCGTCGAACACGCGCTCGATCTGTTCGGCAAGCGTGCCGCGGCGATTGGAAAGCACGACGCGCGCGGCAGCCAGCAGCAATTCGCGCACGCCGGTGTTCAGAAGATCGTTGCGCAGCAGATAGACCGTGCCCGGTTGGTTGCCCTGACGCTCGACATGGACGCGGACGACCGTGTCGAGCGCGGTTTGCAGATCCTGCGCATAGGACGCGGCGCGGTCGTTGAGGATCACCAGGTCGACGGCAAGCAGCTTGGAGCGCCAATAGGCATGCGCACGCAGCAACTGGCGCGCGATTTCGATGTCTTCGGGTTCGTCGATGCGCAACACCACGATGGGATAATCGCCGGAAATGCCCAGCGGCCAGAGCGTGGAGGCAGGCCCCGCCCGACGCAGGATATCCTGCGGAGCGCGCAATGCGGTATCGGGATAGAGAACGCAATTGGCAAGCTGCTGGAAGAGATGCGCTTCGTCGGAGGCGATGCCCAGATATTGCAGATGGGCCTGGGCCTGCGTGGCGGCAAGCGTGGCGGCGCGTGTGAAGGCGGCGGCATCGCGATGCTTGTCGGCGAGATCGGCCACCGCCTCCCGCGTCGTTCCCAGCAATGTCCAGAACGCGACCGTCACCGTCTGGCCACGCGGGATGGAAACGCGGCGGCGCAGCGAAAACACCGGATCGAGCACCGCACCCACCGTGTTGGAAAGCGGCCAGCCGTCCGATACGCCCGCCGGCGTGCGCGCGGTGCGATTGCGGCCGAGGAAGCGCGCGCGGTCGGTTTCGTATTGCACCTCGCCAAGCGTCATGCCTTCCACGACGCTCAGATGCGCGGCCCAGATGGCGGGATCTCCGGAACCGCGCGGGCGGCGCGTGGCGAAGAGCGCGCCCAATTCGGAATCAAACTGGGTTTCGACGAACATCTTGGAGAAGGCGGGATGTGCCTGATCGTCGGCGGGGCGCGCGAGCACCAGTTCGGCGTAGGAGGTGATGTCGATCTCGCGGGTGCGGCTGCCGTGATTGGTGATGGTCACGCGGCGCACTTCGGCATCGTCTTCGGGCGACACGGCGACATCGAGTGTCGTCATCAGCGCAAGGTCGTTGCGATGAATGGTGCAGCGGTCTTCGGAAAAAAGAACTTCGTAGGTGTCCGGTTCGGCCGCGCAGGGCTGGAAGCCAGCGGACCATGTGGCGCCGCTGCGTGCATCGCGCAGATAGATGTAGGAACCCCATTGGTCGCGGGTGGCGTCTTCGCGCCAGCGCGTGACGGCGAAGTCGCCCCAACGGCTGTAGCCGGAGCCCGCGGCCGTCATCATCACCGCGTAATGTCCGTTGGACAGCAGATGGGTGCGCGGTGTGAGCGTGTAGGGTGAGGTGTAGCGGCGCTGCGTGGGCGGAGCGGATTGATAGAGCACGACCGCGCCCGTCTTCAGTTCCGGCGGCGGACGCGCGACCGAAACATCGCGCGGCATGCGTTCCTGCAGCAGAAGTTCGGTTGCCTGCACCATGGGTTCGGCATGAAAGCGCTCACGGATACGGCCGTCGTTCACCACATCGGCGATGCCGATGATGGTCATGGCCTGGTGGTGAGCCATATAGGAATGCACCACGACGTAGGACGAGCCTTCGGGGATGCGTGCGGGCGTATAATCGACCGCTTCATACCAGCCGTATACGCCTCGCGCACCGATGCGCGTCAGGTGCGCGTAGTTCTTGAGTGCCGCGGCAGGGGCGACCATCGCGGCCAGGCCCGTGGCGTAAGGCGCGACCACCGTGTTTTCGCTCAGGCCCCGCTTGAGGCCGAGATCCGGCACGCCGAAGCCGGTGTATTGATAGTTCTGTTCGCGGTCGCGTGCGTTGTATTGCGATTCCGAAATGCCCCACGGAATGCCGAGTTCGTTGCCGTAGCCGATCTGGCGCCACACGGCTAACCGATTGCTCTGCGCAAGCAGGCTTCCGGCCGGTTCGCGCATCAGCATGGTGGGCATGAGATATTCGAACATCGAACCCGACCAGGACAACAGCACCGAGCCGTGACGCAGCGGCATCATGGTACGGCCAAGGCGGAACCAGTTGCGTGTGGGAATGTCGCCCTTGGCGATGGCGAGGAAACTGGCCAGACGCGCCTCGGATGCCAAGAGATCGTAAGCGCTGCTATCCAACGCCTGATCGTCGACGCGGAAGCCGATGGAAAGAAGCTGTCGATCCTGTTCGAGCAGGAAGCGGAAATCCATGCCGGAAGCCATATGTTCCGCTCTTTCGGCAATGGATTCGAGGCGCGCCTGAAAGTCGGGAATCGGTTCGAGATCGCGGGCATGGCTTTGCGCGGTGGCCGAGAGCGCCTTCGACCATACCGCGATTTCGCCGCCGCTGCGCGCGGCGAGCCGTTCGATCTCGACCAGGTGGGGTGTGATGCCGTCGAGCCAGCGCGCGAAGTTCGAACTGTCGGCGGGATGCTGCTGCAACGAATGTTCGAGCGCGGTGACGGCGGCGAGGATCGTTTCGACCTGCGGCGGTTTCGGCTGAGGTGCGTCCTCGCAGGCATGGCGCAACAGCGCGAGCACATCGGCGATGCCTTCGAAACGCTCTCCATCCCAGCCTGGGGCTTCGGCGATTTCGCGCATCGCGTTCTTGAGGATGATCAGATTGCCCGCGAGATTGCCGCTGTCGACGGACGAGACATAACGCGGTTCGAGCGATTGCAGGGTCCGGGTTTCGTACCAGTTGAGGAAATGGCCCCGATAGCGTTCGAGCCGCTCCATGGTCGCAAGGGTTGCGTCGATACGGTCGAGCACTTCGGCGGTGCCGATCCAGCCGAAATCGCGGGCGGAGAGCACGCTTATTATATAGAGGCCGATATTGGTCGGAGAGGTGCGGTGGGCAACCGCCGGTTTGGGATCTTCCTGAAAATTATCGGGCGGAAGGTGGTTTCCCTCCGCCGTCACAAAGGCTTCGAAAAACCGCCAGGTGCGGCGCGCGATGAGGCGCAAACCTTTGCGTTCGTCTGCGTCGATCTCGCGATGGGCTTCCACGTCGCGAGGCGCCGACGCCCAGCGCGCGATGAGAGGCGACAACGCCCATAGGGCCAGGAAGGCGGACGCGAAGGGCGCGTTGGAAGGTTCCGCTGCCAGAACGATGGCCGCGGTGACGCCCGCGAATGCGAGGCTTCCGGCAAGCTGCAGTGCCAGGCCTTTGAGATCGGATCGCCGGTCGTAATTGCTGCGCGCGAACGACATCCATTCGAGCATGTGGCGGCGGCTGATGAAAAGACGGAACACGGTGCGCACGATGGCATCGAGCGAAAGCCAGGCGGCACGCGCAAGGAAGGTGAAGACGAAAAGTATCTGCGTGAATGCCAGCGTGAAATCGCGCGCAAGATTGCGGATATGGGTGCGCCGGGAGATACCGACGCGATGGGGAATGATGGCGGTGACGAGCGGCAGAAGCGGGGGCACGACGATGGCGGCGAGGACGAACAGCGTCCAGTTCACGTCGGCGGGCGCGGGCAACGTCCAACCCCAGAGGAACGCGAGCAACAGCGCGGGCGCGGAGAGCGAGCGGCGCAGATTGTCGAGCATCTTCCAGCGCGCGAGCATCGGGATACGGGCGCGCTTGCGATCTCCGACGAGATCGTAGCCGCGCGCAAAAATCCACGGCAGCAACTGCCAGTCGCCGCGCATCCAGCGATGCTGGCGGCGGGCTTCGACATCGTAACGGGAGGGAAATTCCTCCACCACTTCGACATCGGACGCCAAGGCGGCGCGCGCGAACGTGCCTTCGAGCAGATCGTGGCTCAGAACCGTGTTTTCGGGGATGCGCTGATGCAGAACGGTTTCGAAGGCGTCGATGTCATAAATGCCTTTGCCGACGTAGGAACCCTGTTCGAACAAATCCTGATAGACGTCGGAGACGGCGAAGGCATAGGGATCGAGGCCATTGGGGCCGGAGAAGGCCCATTGGAACAGCGAACTTTGGCGTGACGGGGGCAGGCTTGGCGTCACGCGCGGTTGCAGGATGGCGTGACCTTCGACCACGCGGCACAAATCCCGATCTATCACCGGGCGGTTGAGCGGATGGGCCATCTTGCCGACGAGACGGATGGCGCTGCCGCGCGGCAGACGTGTGTCGGCGTCGAGCGTGACGATGTAGCGGATGCTGTGGCCGAGCTGTGCAAGCTCGTCGGCGGCGACGATGAAACTGGTGTCGCTTGCGCCGCGCAGCAGGCGGTTCAATTCATGGAGCTTGCCGCGCTTGCGCTCCCAGCCCATCCATTTGCCTTGCGTCGGATTCCAGCAGCGGCGGCGATGGAACAGGAAGAAACGCTGCTCGCCGTAACGGGCGTTGAGTTCGTCGATTCCCTTTTGCGCCGCTTCGAGCAACGGCTGGTCGTGGACGGTGGTCTCGCTGTCGCTGTCTTCCCAGTCGGTGAGGAGCGCAAGGAACAGGTTGCGATCGGTGTTGGAAAGATAGTGGACTTCAAGCGTGCGGATATTGTGTTCGATCGAGGTTTCGTTCGACAGCAGCGTGGGTACGACGAGAAGCGTGCGCAGCGGATCTGGAATGCCATCGCGCAATGCCATGCCGGGGAGGCAATCGGGGCCCAGGCGATGGGTGACCATCCGGTTGACCAGCGCCATGGCAAGATCGCTTGCCGGCAGGATGGCAAGGGTTGCAGCGATGGCGAGAGTCGCCGCATCGCCGGACAGCGTGTCCGCGACCAACCACCAGGCGAGGAGCATGAGTGCCGCCGTCACCACTGCGAGCGCCGGCAAATAGAAGCGCAAGCCCGCGCGCGAGATGACGCGGCGGATGGCGTCGCGCGTGGATGGCCGGTAGCCGAGCGTGCGTTCAAATTCCGGGCGGCCATGCGAGATCAGATAGTAGCCGGGATCGCGCTCGCGCGGGGGGCGGCTGTTCTTTTCGGCAGCGCGCACGCGGGCGGCGACGGCGCGCGCAATCTCGATTTCGCTGTTATCCGAGCCGCGGGAGAGTTTTTCGATCACCGCGCGATATTGATCGCGGGTGACGAATTCCATTGCCTCGAAATCGCTGTCGGCGGACAGAACGCGGTCGACCAGGCTGATGCTTTCGACGAACACCGTCCAGTCGATGTCGGACAGGAGCCGCATCGAAGTGATGATGTTGCGGACCGTGACGTTGACCGCGCCCTGCGTTTGATATTCCTCGCGTACGATCTGCTCGACGGACATGCCCTGGCTTGCGATCTTCTCGCCCATCCAGTGCAGGAATTTGGCCGAGTTGCCGTTGCGGTCACGCAGCTTCTGTTCGAGGCGCGAGATGGTGGCCGCGAAAAGCGAACGGTCGGCGATATCTTCGACGATCCGTTTGAAGCTTTCATTGTCTTCTGCGGCCAGGACGCGGTCGGCGATATCGTCGGCTTCCTCGGTCTGGCGGCCGCGGCGCACGATGGATTGGGCCAGACGGCGCAGGTTCTCGATCAGGGTGAGGCGCAAGGTGACGGCGATGGCCCACAATTCACCGATGGTGAGCGGCGTCACCTGCTGATAGGCGTCGACGAAGCGGGTCAGTTTTTCGAGATCGAAGGCACTGTCGGTATGCGCGACAAGCGCCCAGGCTATTCCATAGACGCGCGGATAGCCCGCGAGCGGGCCTTCCTCGAGTTTGGGCAATTGAGCGTAATAATCGGCGGGCAGATCGTTCCTGATCTCGCGGATCTGTTCTTCGACGACGTGGAAATTGTCGAGCAACCATTCGCCCGCTGGGGTTATAGGGCGATGGGCCTGTGCCGAATGCGCGATCTCGCGGAAGGAATCGACGAGAATTTTCGCGTTTTCCCGTAATCGCTGCGGCAGGGGCCGGCGGCGGCGTGCGCGTTTGGCCACGCCTTGCGCTTCAGCGAGGCTGCGGGCGTGTTGCTCCAGCCGTTCGACGCTGAAAAGTTCAGCCCGAATGGGTTTTTCCGGGTCGGCGATGAAAAAATCCTGACGCAATGACTCCGGCGGGGAGAACCCCGCCCCCAGATGACCCGTTCAGCATGCCCCGAAACGGACCAGACAGCAGACAAAATTGGCAAATTCGCCTTCGGGGAACGCGCAAGTGCTCGATTCTTTCCTGCGGCCTGCCATAATTCGGAACTTTTTTCGCAGGCAGAGGTTTCGAAATGGCGGAAAGGGCCATCTCATGGGAATGAAAGCCGCCATCGCCGGAAACCAAGGCGAGACGGAGAGCGAAATCGCGGAGATCGCCGCGCTGTATAAAGAAGTGCGCGCGCGGAGCGAGACATTGGCGGCGTCGTTGAGCGCCGAAGATCGCGGCGTGCAATCCATGCCCGACGCGAGCCCGACCAAATGGCATCTCGCACATACGACCTGGTTTTTCGAAACTGTCATCCTTTCGCAATGTGCGGACAAATATGTGCCGTACGATCCGGCTTTCACCTATCTGTTCAATTCCTATTACGAAGGATTGGGGCCGCGTCATCCGCGGCCGCAGCGCGGGTTGCTGACGCGGCCATCCAGCGACGAGGTGATGGCGTATCGCGCGCATGTTGACGGCGCCATGGAAAAGCTGATCGCCGAACGCGGCAATGAGGTTGCGGCGTTGGTGAGGCTGGGGCTGCATCACGAACAGCAACATCAGGAATTGATCCTGACCGATATCAAGCACGCATTCTTTTCAAACCCGATCATGCCTGCCTATTCGCCCGTGAAACGGCATGCGGCGAAGGCCGCGCCGGATCTTTCATGGGCTGCGCATCCGGGCGGCATCGTGCGCGTGGGGCATGAGGGCGCGGGATTCGCGTTCGACAATGAAGGACCGGCGCATGAGGTTTTGTTGCGGCCCTTCCGCATTGCGTCGCGTACCGCGACCTGCGGCGAATATCTCGCCTTCATGGAGGACGGCGGCTACCGGCGGCCCGAATTCTGGCTTTCCGACGGATGGGCGACGATACAGACGCAAGGCTGGGACGCGCCGCTCTATTGGATTTCCGACGGCGAGGCTTGGAGCGTGTTCACGCTGAACGGCGCGAAGAAACTCGATCCCAACGAGCCGGTGGCGCATGTGAGCTTCTTCGAAGCCGCCGCCTATGCGGCATGGGCGGGCGCGCGGCTGCCGACGGAATTCGAATGGGAAGCGGCGAAGCCCGAAGCCACAGGCGAAGTTTGGGAATGGACGCGGTCTTCCTACGATCCCTATCCCGGCTACAAGCCGTTTGACGGAACTCTGGCCGAATATAACGGCAAGTTCATGAGCGGCCAGATGGTGTTGCGCGGCGGCTCTTGCGCGACGCCGCCTGGGCACATACGTGCCACCTATCGCAACTTCTTTCCACCCTCCGCGCGTTGGCAGTTCAGCGGCATCAGATTGGCAGGCGACATATGAGCGAAGCGGCGCTGCGCGCGATTTACACCATCGACGAGGCAAGCGAGGAATTCTCGCGCGATCTGGTGAGCGGCCTTCGCCGCAAGCCGAAGGAGATTCCGTGCAAATATTTCTATGACGCGCGCGGATCGGAACTGTTCGACCGCATCTGCCGCCTGCCGGAATATTATCAGACGCGCACGGAAACCGCGCTGCTGCGCGAACATGCGGGCGAGATCGCCCGGTTGATGGGCCCGCGGGTGGAACTGATAGAGTTTGGCGCGGGCTCGCTTGCCAAGGTTCGCATTCTCCTCGACGCGCTCGACGCGCCGCAAAGCTATGTGCCGATCGACATTTCGGGGGACTATCTGCTCGACGTCGTGGTGGGATTGGAAGAAGATTATCCCGACATGACGTTGCGGCCTGTGATCGCGGATTTCACGCAAGAATTGACCCTGCCCGCGAAGGAGATGGCGGTGTCGCGGCGCGTGGGGTTCTTTCCGGGCTCGACGATCGGCAATTTTACGCGGCAAGCGGCGGTGGCGTTTCTCAGGAACGCGGCCAAGGTTCTCAAAGGCGGGGGGTTGCTGATCGGGACCGATCTGGTGAAAGACCCGGCGATTTTGCATGCGGCCTATAACGACCAGACGGGCGTGACAGCGGCGTTCAACAAGAACCTTTTGCTGCGCGCCAATCGCGAATTGGGCGCGAATTTCGATCTGAACCATTTCGCCCATCACGCCTGCTACAATCCGACTGCGCGGAAGATCGAGATGTATCTCGTAAGCCTTGCCCGCCAGACCGTGCGCGTGGCGGGCGAGACCGTGCGCTTTGCGGAAGGCGAAGCAGTTCACACCGAGGATTCGCAGAAATACACCATCGAGGGATTCACCGAACTGGCCGTGGAAGCAGGCTTCACGCCGCGCAAGAGTTGGACAGACGCACACCGGCTTTTTGCCATCCATTGGCTGGAGATGCGTTGAGGCAAATATCATGCAGCTTGGATTGATCGGATTGGGGCGTATGGGCGGCAATATCGCCCGCCGCCTGATGCAGCACGGCCACGAGATCGTTGCATTCGATCACAATCCCAAGGCTGCGGACGCGCTGAAAGGTGCGAATGCCGCGCAATCGTTGAAAGAACTGGTAGAGAAATTGAAAGCGCCGCGCGCGGTTTGGGCGATGGTGCCGGCGGGAGCGCCAACCGAAAGCACAGTGCAGGAACTGGGCGGACTGCTTTCGAAGGGCGATGCGATCCTCGATGGCGGCAACAGCTTTTTCAAGGATGACGTGCGGCGCGCGCAGATGCTGGCGCCGAAAGGCATCGACTACGTCGATGTGGGCACATCCGGCGGCGTTTGGGGCTTTGAACGCGGCTATTGCATGATGATCGGCGGCAAAAAGGAGGTCGTGGAGCGGCTCGATCCGATCTTCGCGGCGCTTGCGCCGGGCGAAGGTACGATTCCAAAAACGCCGCATCGTGAGGGGCGCAACCCGCGCGTCGAGAAAGGTTATCTCCATGCAGGCCCGGTGGGTTCGGGCCATTTCGTGAAGATGGTGCACAACGGCATCGAATATGGATTGATGCAGGCTTATGCGGAAGGATTCGATATCCTGCGGGGCCGCAACGGCACGGAGTTGCCGCAAACCGAGCGCTTCGACCTCGATCTCGCGGATGTCGCGGAAGTGTGGCGGCGCGGCAGCGTGATCTCGTCCTGGCTGCTCGATCTGACCGCGATGGCTTTGGCCGAAACGCCGACACTGGATGAATATGAAGGCAAGGTGGACGATTCCGGCGAAGGGCGCTGGACGATCAATGCGGCGATCGACGAAGCGGTGGCTGCACCTGTGATCACAGCGGCCCTTTTTGCGCGCTTCCGTTCGCGCATCTCGCACAGTTTCGGCGAGAAGGTTCTCTCTGCCATGCGCAACAAATTTGGCGGGCATGTGGAAGGGGCGTTGGAGGCGCGGCACGTCAAAGAAACGGCGAAGAAACACGGGCCGCAATGACGAGCGTATCGCGTATACCCCCTCCCCCGCCTGCCGCCATCGTGATCTTCGGCGCCAATGGCGATCTGACCAAACGGTTGATCGTTCCCGCGCTCTACAATCTTTCCAAGACCGGGTTGCTGCCGGAGCGCTTTGCGTTGATCGGCGTGGACCACAACGACAAGGGCGTGGATATCTGGCGCGCGGGGTTGCGGGATTTTCTGGAAGAGACATTGAAAAAGGCGAAGACGCCGACCGAGATCGAAGAAAAATATTGGGAACCGATCGCCAAATCGCTTTCCTATGTCACCGGCGATTTCCTCGATGCGGCGGCTTACAAGAAGCTTGGCGAACATCTGGCGGAACGCGACAAGGCGGGCGATCTGGGCGGCAACGTGCTGTTCTACCTGGCGGTGGTGGACCGATTCTTCGGGCCGGTTGTCGACGAATTGGGCAAGGCCGGTTTGACCAAGGAAGAGCATGGATACCGCCGCGTCATCGTGGAGAAACCTTTCGGGCACGATCTGGAATCGGCCAAGGCGCTGAACGCGCGGTTGCTCAACTGGTTGCGAGAGGATCAAATCTTCCGCATCGACCACTTCCTGGGCAAGGAGACGGTGCAGAACATCATGGCGCTGCGCTTCGCCAACGGATTGTTCGAGCCGATCTGGAATCGCGACCGCATCGACCATGTGCAGATAACGGTGGCGGAGACCATCGGCATGGAGGGGCGCGGCCGTTTCTACGAGCAGACGGGCGCGTTGCGCGATATGGTGCCGAACCACCTGTTCCAGCTGATCGCGATGACGGCGATGGAGCCGCCGGTTTCGTTCGACGCCGAAGCCATTCGCGCCAAGAAGGCCGAAGTGTTCCGCGCGGTGCATCCGTTGACGCTTTCGGATGTGGTGCGCGGGCAATATGATTCCGGCACCATCGGCAATACCGAAGTCGACCCCTATCGACAGGAGCAGAACGTCGATCCACGCTCGAATGTGGAGACCTTCGTGGCGATACGGCTGATGATCGACAATTGGCGCTGGGCGGGTGTGCCGTTCTATCTGCGCACGGGAAAGCGGCTGACCAAACGCACCACCGAGATCGCCATTCGCTTCAAGCACGCGCCCCATGCGCTGTTCCGCGAAACGCCGGTGGAGGAACTGGATGCGGACTGGCTGATCCTGCACATCCAGCCAGAAGAAAGCATCAAGCTCAGGTTCAACGCCAAACGGCCCGGACCGACAATGGAACTGGAAAGCGTGGCGATGGATTTCCGCTACACCGACTGGTTCCACCAGGCGCCGGCGGTGGGATACGAGACGCTGATCTACGATTGTCTGGTCGGTGACGCGACGTTGTTTCAGCGCGCGGACCAGGTGGAATCGGCATGGGCGGTTGTGGAGCCGGTTCTGACTGGTTGGGCCAATACGCCGCCGCGGCATTTTCCGAACTATTCGGCGGGAAGTGCCGGGCCTGCCGCCGCGAATGAATTGCTGGCGCGCGATGGGCGGGCGTGGCGCGCGATCAAATGATCGCGGGCGAGCCGGTTGTCGCGGAGGACGCGAGAGATTTGGCGGCGCGGGCGGCCGACTTCATTATGAATGAAATAAGGGCGTCGCGGTCGACGTTTCGCTTTGTGCTCTCTGGCGGATCTACGCCGCGATCGCTTTATACAATTCTGGGCGAGACGCGCGACCTTCCGTGGGATCGGGTCGAGCTGTTCCTGGGCGACGAACGCTTCGTGCCGCAGGACCATCCCGACAGCAATTTCCGCATGGTGCGCGAGACGTTGCTGGCACACGGCGTCCGGCCCGGGGCCGTCCATCCGATTGCGACAGACGGTACGCTCGAAGAAGGGGTTGCGCGATACGATGCGTTGCTCAGGTGCATAAAAGCGCAGCCGCTGTTCGATCTCGATCTGTTGGGGCTTGGCGAAGATGGCCACATCGCCTCGCTGTTGCCGCGGCAACCCGTACTGGAAGAACGCGACAAGCTGGTCGCGGCCGTTCCCAAAGGAAGAAGCGAGCAGCGCATTACGTTGACATATCCCGCGCTGGAATCGAGCCGCATCACGATGTTTCTTGTTTCAGGTGCGGCCAAGGCGGATATGGTGAAGCGGGCGCGGGCCGGCGATGCGTCGATCCCGGCGGGGCGGCTTCATCCGCGGGGCAGTACGATCTGGTTTGTGGATCGCGCGGCGGCGGGCGTTTGAATTTGCGCAAGTTTCGGGTGGCGCGGCCTCGGCATTGCCTGCGAATACGATCCCGACGCTTCGGGAGACAGACGTGAAACCGTCGAACATTGATTGGGCGCAGATCAACAGCGAATTGGATGCGCATGGCTGCGCGACGATCACGGCGCTTCTGCCGCCGCGCGTCTGCACCGAGTTGGCCGCGAGTTACGCGAACGATGCGCTATTTCGCAGCCGCGTGGTGATGGCGCGACATGGATTTGGGCGCGGAGAATACAAATATTTCACCTATCCTCTGCCCCAACCGGTCGCCGCTTTGCGCGAGAATTTTTATCCGCCGCTCGCGACCATCGCCAATGGTTGGAACGACGCGATGGGTATCGATCTGCGTTACCCCGAAAAGCATGCCGCGTTTCTGGAACAATGCCGGAAGGCAGGACAGACGAAGCCGACGCCTCTGCTGCTGCGATATGGACCTGGCGACTATAACTGCCTGCATCAGGATGTGTATGGCGAGACGGTTTTTCCGCTGCAGCTTGCCGTTCTGTTGTCGGAGCCGGAGCGCGATTTCACGGGCGGGGAATTCGTGCTGACGGAGCAGCGGCCGCGCATGCAATCGCGCGCGGAAGTGGTACCGCTGAAGCAGGGCGACGGCGTGATCTTTCCCGTGAACACGCGGCCCGTGCGCGGCTCACGCGGTATCTATCGCGTGAACATGCGCCACGGCGTGAGCAGGTTGCGCGCGGGCGAGCGGTTCACGCTGGGCGTGATCTTCCACGAAGCGACGTGAAGCGACGACTTACTGTGCCGGGGCGGGCGGTTCCTTCGCCTTCTGCTTTGCGAGATCGGTCATCTCGGCGCGCGCTTCGGCGAACCCGTTCAGCGAAAAGTTGATATCGAGCGTTTTGCCTTCCGTCGACACGATGGAGGCCTTTGCCTGGCCGCCGTTCTGCCCGAGCGCATCGAGCATGGCGGGATCGGTGACGCCTTCGATATAACAGCCGCCACGATCGCAACGGCGGAAGCGCAGAGCGGGCGACGCATAATCGGCGGCCTTGATCGTGAGCCCCTTGCTCAACTCCACGCCCAGCGGCACGGCGATCTGCACGACATACCGGTTTGCCTTGGGCGCATAGGCGAACGACACGCTCATCACGCGATTGCCGCTTTTCTTCTGCGCGAGCAACTCGAACATGTCGCAAGGCGACGGCGAGGTGACCGGATAGCACCGCACCAGCCAATCGCCATGCTGCTTGGTAACCTCGGGCTTGAGCGGCGCCTGCTGCTGTTGCTGCGCGAACGCCGTTGTCGCGCCCATCGCAAGCGCGGCGGCAAGAAGGAAACGCATGGTCGTTCTCATGGCATCACCCTCGCCAGCCAGCTTGTCTGTTTGGCCTTGAAGGCCGTGTGCGCATCTTCGGCGGTGGCGAACCCTTTGAGCGAGAACGGCAGCGCCGCCACCTTGTTGTCGAGCTGGGCGATCAGGAGCTTGGCATCGCGCTGCGGACGCATCGCCTTGATGAGATCGTCGGTCACCGACACCTGCGCGACGCAGCCGCTCATGTCGCAGGTCTTGTAGGGATAGACGCGCACCTTGTCTTTGCCGAGCTGCATGCCGATGCCCGACGGCAGCAGCACGTCATACGGCACGGTGATGCCGAGCACGCGGCCCTTGGGCGTGTCGACCAGCGTCAGATGAGCGATCTCGCGGCCGATCTTGGTGTCGACGATATCCTGGACGAGGGTGCAGTTGCCCTTGGTATCGGACGGCTTGGGACAACCCAAACGCCAGTCGTCATAGAGGGTGACCGTGGCCGCATCCGGCGGAACGGCGACCATGGCGTGGCCAATCCAGCCCGCCACGAGGCCGACGATAAGAAGTGCGATGGGAACGACGATGCGGAGCATGCTTGGGGAAACCCGCGAGATGCGTTGCGGGCGCATGGATAGCCTGTTTTTCGCGCCAAAGCATCCGGGCGGAACCCCGCGCGCGTTGACGCAGGGCTTGATCTATAGGCTGCATACCAAAAGACGCCCCGCCACAGCCGCGGCCCGTGGCGTGGAAATGCTTCCACATCGGGTCAAGCGAAAGTCGCAAAGACGCCCTTTGGGTCAAGGCTTCAGCAGCGAACGACATCGGCCGTAACATCAAACGTCACCGGCATCCGCACATCGGCCTATCCCTCGAGCGTTGCGAGACGGTTTGTTCCCCATCCCTGCACGGATGCCCGCAAGGTGCGGCACCCTCCCCTCTGTATTCCCTGCGCTGTCCTGGCCGCCCTCCGGGGTTGGCCAATGGCTTGAAATTTCACCTCTTTATTCCTTGATATGGGAATATAGAGAATAAAAAAGAGGATTTCAAGGGTCTTTTAGAGGATATGTTTCTCTAAGCGGATTTAGCCATTTAATTGTACGTCCCCAAAAGAAAAGGCGGCGGAGCGCTCCACCGCCGAGGGAGAGTTCGGACCTGCTTGCCCTACCCACCAAGTCCAATGGAGATCGTGGCGAACGGACCGTAGAAATTGCGGTCGACCGTGTGGCGCACATCGATACCCGTATCCATTGCGCCGAGGAAAAAGTCTGCTCGATAGCCAAAGCTGACCTTGGCATTCGGATAGCGAAACGACACACCCGCAAATCCACCGATGTTCGGAACGACGACGGAACGGGACCGGTTGTGCGATCCCGAATGGTGATAAAGCGGGATCGCTCCGTACGGCGGGACAGTCTGATAATACTTCTCATCATAGTGCCTCGCATCGGTGGAATGCGAGCCGCTCGCCTTCTGCCGTCCGAACAACACAGCCGCGTTGATGCCCCAATCGAAATTGATCGAGCCTGCATCGGGATTTCCCAATACGGGAATGGAAGCGTCCCACGATATGGAGGGGCCTACGCCACGGAAACCTCGATCTGTTTGTGCCGATGCGATGTAGTCGTTGTGACTTGGGACGGCGAAGTGGTACTTACCAAAAGTAACATCATGGAAATCTACTCCAGGCCGAGCGATGATTCTGGCCTGTGATCGCGTGGAAAATTCAGCAATACGGATACCGGCACTGAATTGTGACTTGCTGTACCGGGACAAGAGACCTAGGCCTACGTCCCTTCCTGCGGCAAAATCAAGAACAGTGTGGCTTTCTTCGTTTCTCGTCTGATAGTCCGCAAATTGCTGTGCGGTGATCGTGAGCTGTGTTGCAGTAATGATCGGGCCACCTGGAAAGTGCTCAATCGTTTGCACAGCCGATTGCTGGTGTAGCCTCTTTTTGTTGTTGGACCTTCCATATCGGACGGCCGCAGAAAATATCCAATCTGTACCTTTTGGGCTGAACGAGATCTCTCCCTCAATTCCATAGCCATTTATTGCCGGCTTTTGTGCTTCCGCCGGGGAGATTGGCGAATAGGGGTCCGGTGTCGGCGACAATCGGGTAAACGGGGGAAGAAACGCATCTTGGCCTCCATCGACCCGTTCAAGCTGACCACCCAATTCAATCCATACGGTTGGGTCCTGCATCCCATCTGAAGCATAGGAAGCTTCAACTCCGATTGACGTGATCAATGCCAAAGATGAGACAGTTGCAAGCAACTGCCAGTGGGCACTCCGGCAGGTCGTGTTCATCAATTCGCTCATAACTCCCCCCTCACCAGTTCTTCGTGACACGGATACCGATCAATTTCGGATCGGTCAGGAACACGTTCGTCGTGAGGCCTGAATCATCGCTGTTAAGGAAAGCACCCGTGATCGCCGTCGTATTGAACACATTCTTATCGTAGAGCATCACCTGCCAACCATTCTGGTTGGTGAAGATCAGCGTCAGATTTAAATTCGTGTAGCCATGCAGCCGGTCGTAATCGAGATCGTTGAACACGCGCCAGAACGAATCCGACTGCCAATAGAAATCGCCACGCAACGTCCCGGCCCAATCCGAACTCAGCGGAATGCTGTATTGCGCGCCCGCGGATACCGTAAACGGCGGAGCATTCGGCATTTGATTGTGGCTCAAGTCCTTGTCAAAGCCTGCTCCATTGTTAGGAGCGGTATCGGGATTGAAGCCGGGATATCCAGCCGGGATGGAAAAGCCATTTGAGATTGTGGGGTTGGGAACATAGGGTAACCAAGTGACAGGATCGACCTTCCCGATGACTCCAATCGTGGTTCCTGGAAGTGGATAGAAAGCGCCCACATAAGCGTCCGTACACCAACCGGGATTTCCAGGACCGCGACCCCCAGCACCCGTTATCTGCACCACATACACCGGGAAAATGCAGTTCGAAGATTCCGTTACATCTGGCCGAACAACGACCCAGTCTGGATTTCCAGCTGTACGATCCATCAGGTCGACAGCTTTGGACCCCTTCGCCAAACGAGCATCTTCATAGCCACCTGAGAAATTGAACCGCAGGCCTGGTACAGGCTCCCAAGTCGCTTCAACCTCCGCCCCTTTTATGTGCGCGTCGAAGTTGAGGTTGATGGCAGTACGATCAACGATTTCCGAGATTTGATAGTTTTCGTAGTTGTAATAGAAAAGATTTCCATTCAGCGTTAACGACCCATCCAACAAAGTATTTTTCGAACCGAGTTCGAAGGCGTCGATGAACTCCGGTTTGAATGTTAGTGGATGAACCGCCTGAAATTCGCCTGACTGCAACGTAATGGCGCCCGGAGGATTGGCTCCGCCGGCCTTGTATCCATGCGCATATGAGCCGTAGATCAGTGTCTGATTTGTGAATTCGAGTTTTGGGGTCCAAGTGATGTTTGCACGTCCCGTCAACTGATCCCATTGCTGATTTGTGGCACCCGTGCTCGGATACCCATATCCCGATGTCAGCAATTCACTCGGTATGATTACGAAGTGTTTGCGATCTTCCGTCCAGCGCAATCCTCCGGTTAGCTTCAAGTCGCTGAGTATGTTGTAGTAAACCTCGCCAAAGCCGGCATACGAATTCAATGTGTAAGGATTTTGACTGAGAAAATAATTGTGCCCCGCATCATCCAAATTGGTTAGTAAATTCGGATCGATGTAGGAGCATCGGCTGACACCACCGCCACCCTGAGAAGGATCGGGATAAGTAAATCCCCCGCGGCCCACGCGTTGCAGGCACTCCGAATTGTTCGACACACCCGGGACCCAAGGAACTCCTATGCGGAAATTTTCGACGGGACCAATGGACGCGTAAAGCGTCAACGCGTTGATGAAGACGTAGTAATTTTCTTCCGTTTCATAATGGAGATAATTCCCGCCGACGCTGAAATTCAGCGGTCCTTCGAAGTTGGATGCCAGGCGAAATTCTTGGCCAAATTGCCATGAATGTTCGGTGGAAAGATCCTGCGCCACCAATTTGTCGCTGCAACCAAGTTGCGGGTCGCAAAACACGCCATCCGAAGAAATCTGATTTGGTCGTGTGGCACCCGATGAAAGGAAAATGCCGGGCGATGTATTAAATCGATTGTAATCCTGGGTTCCATAGAGGAAATCGTGATTAAACCCGGTCTGCGAAGACAGCGTCAGGGAAGAGGCGACGTTATATTCGACGTTTAATTCCGCAATATCGTTCGTCGCCTTATAGATAGGGTCGAGCTGGGATTGGATTACGCGCAAGTTTTGCGATTGGCTGACCGCTGCATAAGGATCCACACTGGTATCCCAAAGCGAAACGTCCGCATCGAGGGCTAGTACGTAAGGAAGGGAATACCCGTTCGGCACTTCATATGCATCTGGTGAATAGAAGGATGCCGGTAGGCACCCTTGACTTAACCCGTCTACATTTTCTGCAAAAATGCCACCTGTAGACCCGTTGACAGGTTTTCCGCCAATTTCCGTCGGAATGGGCGCATTCTTGCAAAGCTGCTTGCTTGAACGGATACGATCATCGCTTTCGGAGAAATGTTCCCAAACAAGATTGGCCTGAACATTCTCAAAGGGTTTCCATCCAATGCTGAGACGACTCGACCAGAGGTCGCGCCCATCGATGCGTTCGTTGGTCGTTTCGTTGAAACTATAACCCTGCCGCTTCGTCCATTCGCCAGCAAGGCGGAAATCGAGCCGGTCGTCGACCAGCGGGATGTTGATCATGCCTTCGAAGCGGCGCTGGTGATAGTTGCCGAATTCGCCGGACGCCATGGCCTCGAACTGGTCGGTGGGTTTGGCGGAAATCAAATTGACGACGCCAGCCGTCGCATTGCGGCCATAGAGTGTTCCCTGGGGTCCGCGAAGCACTTCGACTTGCGAGACGTCGTAGAATTCCTGTTCGAAGAAGTGATTTCGAATGAACGGCATGTCGTTGAATGCAACCGCCACCGCAGGATCGGTTGTCACAGAGATGGCCTGCGTGCCGATGCCTCTGATCTGAATCGAATAGCCGGTGAAATTCGTTTTCGTGAAAGTCAGGTTCGGAACCTGCTTCACAAGGTCGGGACCGCCGGCTGTTTGTGTTGCCGTCAGCTGTTCCTGGCTCAATGCGGTAATCGCGATGGGAATGCTTTGCACATCGGCGCCGCCGAGTTTTGACGATGTGACGGTCACGGTTTCGACGGCGGTGCGCGGCGGCGTGGCTTGCGCGAGTTGGAAGTCGGATTGCAGAGACGCGCCTGCGTTGACCTTCGCACCGCTTGCCGGGACGATGCCGATGCCGCCGGCGGAATAGCGCTGCGCTGTGAAGCCGGTGCCGGAGAGGAGGCGGGCGAGCGCGTCGCTCGAATTGAGATCGCCTTTTACGCCCTTGGTGTGCGTCTGGCCGAGCGCCTCGTCGGAATAGACGAGGGCTGCGCCCGTTTGGCGGGCGTACATGTCGAGCGCGGCCTTCAAGTCTCCGCCGGGGATGTTGAAGGTTTCGGCTTGCGCGGCGAATGCCGTCGCGCCAAGCATCAGGCTTGCGGTAAAGATTTTCAGGCCGGTTCTCGTTTGCATGTGCCCCCTCTTGATGCTGTCTGTCGTGCCTGAACTCTCTGCTCAGGGCGTGATGACGATGTCGTTGCCTTGGGTTTTGACGTGGAAGCCGAACACGCCTTTGGCGACTTCAGCGAATTCTTCGACGCCGCTCGTTGGGAACGTGCCGCCGATGGTGCGCCGGCCGACGGACGGCGAGGCGATGACGAGTTTCTGGCTGTTGTAGCGGTTGAATTCGGCGGCGGCTTCTTCGAGCGTGGCGTGGTTGAAGATCAGAAGGCCGCGGCGCCAGGCCAGTTCGTTGGCGAGTGCGGGCGTGGTTTTCTTCGTGACCGTCAGCGAACGCTGCGTTGCGACCACCATGTCGCCGGGCACCAGAACGGCCGGCTTTGCATGGATGTCCTTGTCGGCGGGTTCGACGCGGGCGCTGCCTTCGACCAGCGTGATCTCAAGGCGCTTGCCGTCGCGGCGGACGAGGAATTTGGTGCCGAGATCGGTGACGCGATAACCCGCCGCCGTCACCACGAAGGGATGGGCGGCATCATGTTCGATCTGGAAGAAGGCCTCGCCCTTGACGAGTTCGGCGGTGCGGCCGCTTTGCGTGACGCGGGCGCGCAACAGCGTATCGGTGTTGAGTTCGATCTTCGAGCCGTCGGCGAAGGTGATCGTCTTGCGCAGGCCGATGGGCGTTTCATAGGCCTTCTCGCCCGTGTTCAACACATAAGCGCCGACGCCGATGCCGACGGCAGCGATCATCGCGAAGGCCGCGGCGAGTTTGGGAATGAACGACAGCGGCGTTTTCTGCGGCGCGGGCTTGGCTTCGCGCATGGGACGATTGAGCGCGCGCAGCCGGTCGGCGCGTTTCCACACCTGTTCGACGCGCAGGAATTCCACCATGTGCGACGGCGAGGCAGCGAGCCAGGCGTCGAGCGCTTTTTGATCGGCCGCATCCCACGGGCCGAATTCGCGGCGTTCGAGCCATTGGCCTGCAGCCGCGCGCGCGTCTTTGGCGGAGGCCTGTTCGCTCACGGCGCGCCCCCGTTGTCGCTGGGATCGTTGTAGAAAAGATCGGCGAGAGCGGTCATGCCCTGCGCGAGATATTGCGAGACCGTGGGTTCGGCGACGCCCAGGCGCGCGGCGATTTCGGGGCGCGAGAGGCCTTCGATCTTGCGCATCACGACCGTCTCGCGCCATTTGTCGGGAAGGCGGCCGAGCGCGGTTTGCAGGCGGCGCAATTCCTGGCGGGCGATGGCCGTGCGGTCCGGGCCGGGTTCGTCGACGGTGATGCCGAGCGTTTCCATGTCGGCGACGGCTTCGATGGAGACGATGTTCTCGCGGCGGATACGGTCGATGAGAAGGTTGCGGGCGACCGCAAAGGCGAAGGGCTTCGCGGGATGGGGGATTTCGCGCCGGGCGGCTTCGTAGATGTGGACGAACACGTCATGGCAAAGGTCTTCCACGTCATTGCTGTTGCGCCAGCCGCGGCGCAGGAACTGCATGAGCGCGGTCTCCAGAGGCAGGATCTCGCGGGCGAACCACTCGTTGACGTCAGGCGTGTTCATGCCTGCATCGCACGGATGCAGGTCGCTGGTTTCGCAACCGATGTCCGGTGTATCGCCCATTCCCCCGCCAGCCTTCAGCCGGGCCTGATGTTACGCTCACATCAGATAATACGAACGAGCGAAGCGAGTTTATGTGGGCCGGGTGCGCAATGTTATTTCACGCGCACGCAAAAAGGGCGGCGGATCGCTCCGCCGCCCTTTGGAAGGGACGCTTTGGGGTTCGCCCCTACCAGTTCTTGGTCAGGCGTATGCCAAACAGGCGCGGGTCCGTGACGAAGACGTTTGTGGTCAGCGCACTGTCGTCGGAGTTGAGGAAGGCGCCGGTGATGGCCGTCGTATCCACCACGTTTTTGACGTATGCCATCGCCTGCCAGCCGTCCTGATTGGTGAAGATCAGGGCGAAGTTTAGGTTGGTATAGCCGTGGATTTCGTCATACGGCCGGTCGTTGAATACGCGGGCGTAGGAGTCGCTTTGATAATAGAAGTCTCCGCGCAACGTGCCGGCCCATGTTTCGCTGACCGGCATGGAATACTGCGCGCCCAACGACAACGTGATGTGCGGTGCATTGGGCAACTGATTGCCCGAAAGGTCCTTATCGAAGCCCTCGCCAAGATTGGGTGCAGTCGCGGGATTGAAACCGGAATAACCGGGGAAACCGACCGGATTGGCAACGTAGGACTGGCCCGTGATCGGATCGACATATCCGCTTGTAGGATCGCTATTTGCGGCGCCCTTTACGTAGGTCGTGACACAGGCAGTGGTAAGCGATGTGACCAGTGAATTGCCTGCCAATATTTCATTCACAACATCTTTCGGCAGGATACAATTCGAAGTTTCAGTAATGAACGGCTTGACCACCATCCAGTCGGAATGGCCCGCTGTGCGATCTATCAAGTCGATGGCATGCGAGCCATCGTTCAGCGTCGCATTTTCATAACCACCGGAAAGATTGAACCGCAATCCGGGGATCGGCTCGTACGTTGCTTCAATTTCGGCGCCTCGGACAGTCGCATCGAAGTTCAAGTTGACTGAGGTTCGGTCGACGATCTGCGAGATCTGATAGTTCTTGTATTTATAGAGGAAGATGTCGCCGTTCAGCGTCATCTGCCCGTCAAGCAAACTGTTCTTTGTCCCGAGTTCAAATGCGTCGTTAAACTCCGGTTCGAACGTAAGCGGGTGCGTTTGATTGCTGGGCGAAGTGGCCGGGATTCCGGCGGCGAAACTCGGGATCGGAATAACCCCAGGCGGATTTGCGCCGCCGCCTTTATAGCCGTGTGCATAAGAGGCGTACACCATCGTCTGATCCGTGAAATCGAGCTTGGGCGTCCAGTTGATGTTGAAGCGGCCCGTGACTTCCTTCCATTCCTGATCGACAACGCCTTCGACCGGGTAGCCCGCCCCCAGCACCAGCGTCCAGCTGGGTATCAGGTCGAAGCTTTTCTTGTCGTCTGTGAAACGAATACCACCCGTCAGCTTCACGTCCGGCGAGATTTGGTAATATGCCTCACCAAACAATGCCCACGAAGACAGGCTGTAGGGGTTTTGGCTGCGGAAGTAGTTGTGACCGTTACCGTCAATGCTTTCCAGCGGATTGGGATCGATATAGGTGCATCCCAAGCCAAGGAACCCTTGATTGAGAAGATCATCGCTCGCTGGCTGAGGTCCGCAAGAGTTCGCGTAGGCTGCGTCGAATGGAATGTGGGCCGCATCCGGCGGCGGCAAACCGGCTCGCGTACCGCCGAAACTTCCGAATGTCCGGTTGAAGGCCTCCGTCGCCAAAGAAATGGCGTTGGACATGACGAAGTAATCTTCAAGTGTCTTGTACTTGAGGTAATTGCCGCCGGCCACGAAATTGAGCGGTCCTTCGAAATTCGAGGTCAAGCGAACTTCCTGATAGAATTGGTGCGCATGCTCTCGCGAGACGTCTTGGCCCACGAGACTGCTGGAGCAGCCTAGCTGCGGATCACAATATTCGTGATCCTGGCCGACGAGCGTTCTGCCGCCCGGATCTTGAAACAGGCCGGGCGCCGTGTTGAAGCGATTGAAATCTTCCGTCGAATACAGATGGTCCTGATTGTACGCCGTCTGGGATGTCAGCGTCAGTTCCGGAGTTACATTAATGTCGATGTTGAGTTCATAGACATCGTTCTTTGCGGCGTAGTGCGGATCGATGAGTGATGACGTCACACGCAAATCGGGCGATTGGGTAAGACCTGCATAAGGGTCGGAGTTCGGCGCCAGATATGGGGTGAATGCATATAGCGCTGCGATGAAGGGAACGGCGCTGGCATTGGGTGTCTGGAACGCTGTCGGCGCGTAAAGCGAGGTCGGCTTGCAGCCTTGCTCCAGCCAGATCGAACCGAAATTGCCGGAATTGGGCGTTTGTGGGCCGGCGGGACCATCCACAACAGCAGGCGCAGTATCCTTCTGGCAAAGCTGTTTGGTCGAACGTTCGCGATCGTCGTTCTCGTCGAAATGTTCGTAGACGAAATTGGCCGTCACGCGGTCGATTGGTTTAATCTGGAGCGAAAGCCGGCCGGACCAAAGATCGCGCCCATCGATAGCGCGCCCAGTCGCTTCGTTAAACGAATAGCCATCTCGTTTGGTCCATTCGCCGGCTGCGCGGAAAGCGATCTTGTCCTCGTATACCGGAATGTTCAGCATGCCCTCGAGGCGGCGGTTGTTGTAATTGCCGACATCGACGGAAGCCATTGCCTCGTAATGATCGGTTGGCTTGGCCGAGATCAGGTTCACCACGCCGGAAGTCGCGTTGCGACCGTAAAGGGTGCCTTGCGGCCCGCGTAATACTTCGACCTGGCTGACGTCGAAGAATTCCTGCTCGAAGAAATGATTACGCAGAAAGGGAATATCGTTGAACGAAACGGCGACGGCGGGGTCGGTGCTGACCGAAATCGCTTGAGTGCCGATGCCGCGTATCTGGATGTTGTAGCCCGTGAAATTGGTTTTGGAGAATGTGAGGTTGGGGACGTTCTTCACAAGATCGGGACCGCCGGCGGTTTGCGTAGCCGTCAACTGTTCTTGCGAGAACGCGGAGATCGCGATCGGTACGCTTTGCACATCGGCGCCACCGAGCTTCGACGAGGTAACGGTGACCGTCTCCACGGAAGCACGATTCACAGGCCCCGCCTGTGCAAGCTCGACAGGCAGGGCTATCGAACTTTGCGTGTCGCGGCTGATTCCGATGGCACCGGACGCATCCCTGCGCATAATGAAGCCGGTCCCGGCGAGAATGCGATTGAGCGCGTCGTTGGCAGTGAGATCGCCCTTGGCGCCTGGACTCTTCACCCCTTGGATAGCGCCATTCGCGTAAATCAGCGCCGTCCCCGTCTGTTGTGCGTATGCATCGAGCGCGGATTTCAATTCCCCGTGCGGAATATTGAAATCTTCCGCGCGCGCGGTCTGAGCGACCAGAACCGACGTGGCGCAGCACGCCAGCAGCAGGTTTGTCTTATGGAAACGCATCCTTCTCCCCCTTGAAGCGGCGACAGCCGCAGAATGACTCATTGCGAGATCACAAAATCCGTGCCGTTGTTCTTCACCTTCAGCCCCAACACGCCTTGTGCGACGCGCGTGAAGGCGGCGACGTCGTTGGCCGGGAATGTTCCGCCGATGCCTGTTTCGGCGGCGGCATCGCCTTCGACCACGAGTTTGGTGCGGTTGTAGCGGTTGAATTCGGCGGCGACCTCGACAAGCGGCGTGTTGTCGAAAATGAGTACGCCGTGGCGCCAGCCGAGCTTGTCTTTCAGCACGCGGCCGTTCTGTTTGGTGACCGACAGTGAGCTTGCGGTGGCCACCACGACATCGCCGGGCGAGAGCAATGCGGAACGCGCGGTCTTGCGGCCGAGATTTTCGTCGAACTGGGCGCTTCCTTCGACGAGCGCCACCTCAAGGCGGTTCGCATCTCGCCGCACGAAGAATTTGGTGCCGAGATCGGTGATGCGGCCGTTGGCGGCGATCACCACGAAGGGGCGCGAGGCATCGTGCTTGACGGTGAAATAAGCCTCGCCCTTGTCGAGCCAGACCTTGCGTTCGCCCGACGTTTCGGCGACGCGCACGACCGTGTTGGTGTTCAACTCGATCTGCGAACCATCGCGTAGCGTGATCGTCTGGCGGCCGCCAAGCGGCGCGGTATAGGTGGCCTTCAATTCCGGCTGCAGCAGCATCATGCTGGCCGGCACGCCGACCACGGCGAGTGCGGCGACGCCCGCGGCGGCACGGATGAGAATGGGAAGAACGCGGCGACGCATTTGCGCAAAGCCTCGCGGCGCTTCCTGCTGGCGCAGCGCGTCAAGGCGGTCGGCCCGGCCCCACACGGCTTCAAGACGCCAGAACGCGGTCGAATGCGCCCAGGATTGCGCGAGCCACACATCAAGAGCTGCCTGATCGGCTTCACTCCATTCCTCGCAATCGCGGCGCTTGATCAGCCATTCGGCGGCTTCTTCTTCGATGCCGCGCGCGTCTGGGGATTGCCGGGGCTCGCTCACGACTTGCTCCCGATGTCGGTGGATTCGCCATAGAGGATGTCGGCTAGGGCGCGCACGCCCTGGGTCAACTGCTTCTCGACGGTCTTTTCGGAGACGCCGAGGCGTTGGGCGATCTCGCGGCGCGACAGGCCATCGATCTTGCGCATCACGACGGGCGCGCGCAGGCGGCGCGGCAGCTTGTCGAGCGCCAGTTGCAAGCGGCGCAGTTCCTCTCGCGCCATCAGGTTCTGGTCGGGGCCGGGATCGTCGGTTGCGATGTTCAGCGCGTCGAGGTTCTCAACCGCTTCGATGGAGACGATGTGCTCGCGGCGGACGCGGTCGATCAGGAGATTGCGGGCGACGGCCAGCACGAACGGCTTTGCCGGATGCGGTATCTGTTCCATCGCTGCATCGCACACACGCATGTAAACGTCCTGCCGCAGATCCTCGACGTCGGTGCGCCCGCTGCGCCGGAAGAACCGGATCAGAAGCGGTTCCAGCGGCAGCACCTCGCGCACGAACCAGGCCTTCACTTCGGACGTGGCCGGACCAGGCCCAAGCGAGGACGCCATGCCGCGATCGGTTTCCGGTGTTTCGGCCATTCCCCCGCCTGCCCCGCCTGTTCAGCGGGTTCGAGCTTATGCCCACATGAGATGAAACGAACGGGGGAAGCGGGTACCCCCCTCCAATCGGGCAAGATTTTCGGAAACAAAATTGCGGGCGCGGAAAACGAAAAGAGCGGCGAGGTTGCCCTCGCCGCTCTTTGCTGGCCATTCCTGGGGAGTGCCTACCAGTTTTTGGTCAGGCGTATGCCAAACAGGCGCGGATCCGTGACGAAGACGTTGGTTGTCAACGCCGTGTCATCGGAGTTGAGGAACGCGCCGGTAATGGCCGTGGTGTCGAGCAGATTCTTGACATAGACCATCGCCTGCCAGCCGTCCTGATTGGTGAAGATCAGGGCCATATTGATATTGGTATAGCCGCGCAACTCGTCATAAGGCCGATCATTGAAAACACGCGCGAAGGAATCGGAATGCCAGTAAAAATCCCCATGCAGCGTTCCTGCCCAATCGCTTGAAAGCGGCATGGAGTAATCGGCCGATATACTCGTGGTGAAATGCGGTGCGTTGGGAAGCTGGTTGCCGGAGAGGTCCTTGTCGAACCCTTCGCCGTCATTTGGGGCAGTGGCCGGGTTGAAGCCGGGATATCCGTCGGTGATGGGCCCGCCCCCCCAATAGCTGGTGGGATTGGCAACGTAAGGTTGGAGCGTAACCGGATCGACAACCGTACCGCTGACATAACCGCCAGGTGAATAGGCCATCTGGCATTCGGATGCCAGATTGGAATGCGCAATCATTTCGTTCACGACATATGTCGGAAGGATGCAATTCGATGTTTCGGTGACGAATGGCTTGACGACCATCCAATCCGAATGGCCGGCCGTACGGTCCATCAGATCGATGGCCTTCGAACCGCTGGCGAGTGTGGCGTTTTCGTATCCCCCTGCAAGACTGAAGCGCAGGCCGGGTATCGGCTCCCACACCGATTCTAGCTCGGCGCCGCGCACCGTCGCATCGAAGTTCAGATTGACGGATGTGCGGTCCACGATCTGCGATATCTGATAATTGCTGTATTTGTACAGGAAGATATCGCCGTTCAGAGTCAGGGCACCATCCATAAGCGTGTTTTTCGTGCCCAGTTCGAACGCATCGTTGAATTCCGGTTTGAAGGTCAAGGGATGTGTTTGATTGCTGGGAGAGGTAGCGCAAAGGCTGTCGGAGCCATCACTGTAACAGATCGGCATCACGCCCGGCGGATTTGCGCCGCCGCCCTTATAGCCATGCGCATAGGACGCATAGACCATCGTCTGGTCCGTGAAATCGAGCTTGGGCGTCCAGTTGGCGACCGCTCGGCCCGTAACTTCGCGCCATTCCTGATTGAGAGTCCCGGTGTTCAGGTAACCTTTGCCGACATCCAGCGCCCAGCTTGGATATTCGTCGAAGCTCTTCTTGTCGTCGGTGAAGCGCAGACCGCCGGTCAGTTTCACGTCCGGCGCAACCTGATAATAGACTTCGCCGAAAGCCGCCCAGGATTTCAGACGGTAGGGATTCTTGCTGCGGAAATAATTGTGGCCATTACCGTCGATCTGGCTGAGCGGATTGGGATCGATATAGCCGCAGCCCAGGCCGAAGAACGAGGTGGCAAAAATATTGGGCGTATCTACGGGTTGCGGGCCGCAGGAATTGGCCAGCTCGGCGTCGAACGGTATGTGCTGCGCATCGGAAGGCGCCGGATCGCCGAAATAGCTGTTGAAATGCTCTGCCGCCAGACTGATGGCATTCGACAGCACGAAATAATCTTCAAGCGTCGCATAATTCAGATAGTTGGCGCCGGCCACGAAATTGAACGGTCCCTGGAAATTCGAAGTCAGACGGAGTTCCTGATAGAACTGGCGCGCATGTTCGCGCGAAACGTCCTGCGCGACAAACCGCGACGAACATCCGAGCTGCGGATCGCAATATTCGCCGTCCTCTCCGACAAAGGTCGGCCAGCCATAGGTTGGATATGGATCCTGGAAGAACCCGGGCACCGTATTGAAGCGGTTATAGTCTTCGGTCGAATACAGATAATCCTTGTTGTACGCGGTCTGCGACGTGAGCGTGAGATCGGGCGCGACGGCGAAGTCCACGTTCAGTTGGAAGGTGTCGTTCTTGGCGCGATACGCCGGATTGATCAGCGAGTCCGTGACACGAAGATTCGGGTTCTGGGTCAGTCCGCCATACGGATCCGAGGTAGGGCCCAGATAGAGCGTGAAGAAATAGAGTGCATCGATGAAAGGGATGCCGACCGCATTCGGTGTCTGATAGGCGGTTGGCGCATAGAGAGAAGTCGGCAGACATCCTTGCGAGACCCAGATCGCCGCGCCGTTTGAGAATGTAGGTATTTGCGGCCCCGCCGGGCCATCGACCACGGAAGGACCGGGATCCTTCCTGCAAAGCTGCTTGGTGGATCGCTCGCGATCGTCGTTCTCCTGAAAATGCTCCCAGACCAGGTTGGCGGTGACGTCTTCAAGGGGATGAACGAGCAGAGACACGCGACTCGACCACAAATTCCGCCCATCGATGGGCTGCCGCGTCTGTTCGTTGGTGGAATAACCGTCGCGCTTGGTCCATTCGCCGGCGACGCGCAAATCGACCTTGTCGCCCCAAACGGGAATGTTCAGCATGCCTTCGAGGCGGCGATTGTTGTAATTCCCGACATCGGCCGAAGCCATTGCCTCCCACTGATCGGATGGCTTGGCGGAAACCACATTGACGACGCCGGCGGTTGCGTTGCGGCCATATAACGTGCCTTGCGGGCCACGCAACACTTCCACCTGCGCAACATCGAAGAACTCCTGCTCAAAAAAGTGATTGCGCAGGAACGGTACGTCATTGAACGAAACAGCCACCGCGGGATCGGTCGTAACCGAAATGGCCTGTGTGCCGATGCCGCGAATCTGGATGTTGTAGCCGGTGAAGTTCGTTTTCGAGAAGGTCAGGTTGGGGACCTGCTTGACGAGATCCGGGCCGCCTGCGGTTTGCGTGGCCGTCAATTGTTCCTGGCTGAATGCCGAAATCGCGATCGGTACGCTTTGCACATCGGCGCCGCCGAGCTTCGATGAGGTGACGGTAACTGTTTCGACAGATGCGTTGCGCGGGCTGAGCTGGGCGAGTTGGACGGCTTCTGTTTGCGTCGCCTCGGAGGATTGGCTGCCCCGGATGATCTCGACAACGCCTGCGTCCTGATGCGGCATCAATCCGGTGCCGGCGAGGATACGGGAGAGCGCCTGGTCGGCGGGCAGATCGCCCTTGAAGCCTCTGGTCTGCGCGCCTTTGACGAGACTTTCGGCATAGAAGACATGAACGCCGGTTTGCGCGGTATAGGCGCTGAGCGCGTCTTTCAATCCGCCGGCAGGCACGTCGATGCCATCTGCATTTGCAGGCAGCGAAAGCAACGCTGTGATGGCGGCGCCTGCGAGAAATCCGGTCTTCGACATTCAATCCCCCCTAAATCTGCTGAAAACTCATTGTGAAATGACGATGGTGCTGCCGCGTTCTTCGACGTGCAGGCCGAGCGCAATGTGGGTGGCACGTCCGAACAGTTTCACGTCGTCGGACGGGAATGTGCCGCCGATCTCGAGCTTGGCGATCTGCGGATCGGCGATGACGATTTTCTGGCGGCTGTAGCGGTTGAATTCGGCAACCGCTTCGGCAAGCGTTGTGTGATCGAACATCAGCACGCCGCGGCGCCAGCCGAGGTCGTTTGCCAGTTCCTTCACCGGCCTTTTGGTGACGGAAGTGGCGTTGGCCGTCGCAATCGCCACATCGCCCGGCGTCAGTACCGCGGTTTGCGACGGTGCGCCGTCATTGGCGTCCAGGCGCGCGCTGCCTTCGAGCAGCTTCACTTCCACGCGGTCGCCTTCTTGCCGCACGATGAATTTGGTGCCGAGATCGGTGACGCGATGATTGCCCACCATCACCACGAAGGGGTGGGCGGCGTCGTGCTTGATATCGAAATAGGCTTCGCCCTTGTCGAGCCAGACTTTGCGCTGGCTGGAACCTTCGGCCATGCGCAGCACGGTGTCGGTGTTGAGTTCGATCTTGGAGCCGTCAACCAGCGACAGCGCCTCGCGGCCGCCGATGGTGGTGGCGAAAGTCTGGTTTTCCTGATGCAGCGCCAGGAGACTTCCACCGACGCTGACGGCGGCGGTCACCACCACGGCGGCGGCGATCTTCAACACCGGTACGCGGGACGATTGTTCGCCCTTTGCGGACGCGCGGCGCATGGGCTTCTGCAACGCGGCAAGGCGAGTGGTGCGATTCCATGCTGCTTCGAGACGCATGAAGGCGACGGCATGGGCGGGCGATTGTGCGAGCCAGGCTTCCAGTTCGGCAGCGCTTGTTTCGCTCCAATCGTCGCAGGCCCGGCGCTCCAGCCATTCGGCTGCGCGCTGCTCGGCCGCCGAGGCATCGGGAAGAATGTGTTCGGCGGCGCTCATGGTTTCTTCCGCAGGTCGGTTGGTTCGCCGTAGAGAAAGTCGGCGAGTGCGCGCATGCCATTGGTGAGATGGCGCTTCACGGTTTCCTCGCCCACGCCCATGCGGGCGGCGATGTCACGGCGTGAGAGGCCTTCTATCTGCTTCATCACCACCGCTTCGCGCGAACGTGGCGGCAGGTGGTCGAGGGCCATTTGCAGGCGGCGGAGTTCTTCGCGCGCCATCACGGCGCGGTCGGGCGACGGTTCGTCGGCGGCGGCGCCAAGACTTTCGAGATCGGCGACCGCTTCGATGGGCACGACATGCTCGCGGCGCACGCGATTGATCAGGATGTTGCGCGCCGTCGTCAGCACGAACGGCTTGGCGTGTTCGGGAATTTCGCGCTGCGCGGCTTCGTAGACGCGCACATAGACTTCCTGGCGGATGTCCGCGATCTCGCTTTGGTTGCGCCAGTTGCGCTGGATGTATTGCATCAGAACGGACTCCAGCGGGAGCACCTCGGCAACGAACCAGATGCGCGCTTCGCTCACTGTCATGGTGGCGTGCGCCCGGCCTTCGCGGCCATTTTCCGGCGGCTCTGTCATTGCCGTGGTGTTTCCTGCCCCATGCGGCCCGCGGTTCGAGGACCACATCTTCAAAGACAAGGCTGACACGGCGATGGGGGAAACGGGACGGATAAAAATGCGAAACCCGCCGTTTCCGGCGGGTTTGCAAGAATATTACGAGCCTGCGTCCCAGATCGGTTTAAAGTCCCCGCCGCCCTCGTTGAGCAGCTGGGCGGGCATCTTTTTATCTATGTGCCCGATCAGGCCCTGATAGACGCCATAGCCGATCAGTTCCTGCAGGCGCGGAGAATAGGTTTTCACCAGCGAAGCAGGAAGGCCAAGCTGCTGGTTCTCCTGTTGGCGGATGAAGCCCGCGCAATAGTTCATCGCGATGCCGGTGCGGCGCTTATCGGTCTGGTTGGCGCCGCCGCCATGCCAGAGCGCCCCATCCCAGATGAGCACGCTGCCCTTCTTCATCTCGGCGGGCACGGTTTCGTAAGTGCCGCCATAGACGGGATTGGGTTTCAGATGGCTTCCGGGGACAAGACGTGTGGCGCCATTGGCATCGGTGAAATCGGTCAGCGCCCACATCGAATTGCACACGATGGAGCGGTGCGGTTTGTCGAGCGGGATCAGCATGTCGTCGGCATGGATCGGTTGCGCGATTTCGCCGGGATCGATGGCGATGGAGGAGAGCGACGAAACGAGGCAACCGCGGTCGAGAACGCCTTCTACGATGGGCAGCACATTCTCATGCACCGGCACGAGATCCCACGGCGTGCCAAAGGCGAGCAGATTGTAGATGCGTACCGTGTTGCGGCCTTCGAAGGCGTTGGTCGACGGCTTGGCTTCGCGTTCGCGCTCCAACCGTTCGAGGCTCGCATTGAGCGCGTCGATCAGCGCAGGCTCTATGGCGTTCTCGACGATGGTGTAGCCGTCGCGGCGGACACGTTCGACATGCGCGTCCCTGGTCTTGTCGTCCATGGGGCCTTCCGAAGGATCGTTTGTTGCCGAGGATAGAGCCTGGCCGACACAATGGGAAATGCGGCGGATCAAGCCCTTTTGAACGGGCCGGACGTGGCTTGGGTGCGGATTTCCTTGCTAAGGTCCGGCTTCTTCCGGGGAGTCCTCCATGAAATCCAGCCTTCGCAATACCTGCCTTCTGGCAGCCTTTGTCGCCACGGGCGCGCTTGCCGCGAACATTCCGGCACCGCCTTCCAGCAACGGCACGCCCGTCGAGGAGACCATCCAGGGTCAGGTCGTGCACGATCCCTATCGCTGGCTGGAGAATTGGGACGATCCGAAGGTGCAGGCGTGGAGCGACGCGCAGAATGCGCGCACGCGGACCTATCTCGATGCGCTGGCAACCCAAGGCCCGGTGAAGAAGGAATTGACCAAGCTCATCACCGCGACGTCGCCCGCCTATTATCAACTCTCGCCGAACGGCAAGCTGGTGTTCGCGATGTACAGCGATCCGGCGGTGCAGCAGCCGATGCTGGTGACGATGGACGCAGCCGCCGACCCCAAGAGCCGCAAGGTGCTGCTCGATCCCAACAAGCTGGATGCGAAAGGGCATATCGCCATCGACTGGTTCGTCGCCTCCCATGACGGCAGCAAGGTGGCCGTGTCGCTCTCCAAGAACGGCAGCGAGGACGGCACGCTGCATGTGTATGACGTGGCGAGCGGCAAGGAGATCGATAAGCCCATCCCGAACGTGCAATATCCGACAGCGGGCGGAAGCCTTGCCTGGGCGAAGGGCGACCAGAGTTTCTGGTACACGCGCTATCCCGGACCGAAGGCGCCGGAAGCCGAACAGCATTTCCATCTGCAGGCCTATCACCACAAGATCGGGGCCGATTGGCAGAAGGACCCGCTGGCGCTCGGCGCGAAGGACGGGCTGGAGCGCGTTTCCGAAGTCTTCCTCAACAACAACTATGACCGCGACGCGACGCTTGTTTCCGTGCAGCGCGGCGACGGCGGCGAATGGGCGTTCTATGTGCTGCGCGAGGGACAGGCGCCGGTCGAAGTGGCCGATTATCCCGACCGCATCGTCTACGCCATCATCGGACCGGACGGCGCGATCTATGCCATCTCGCGCAAGGATGCGCTGAACGGCAAGATCGTGAAGCTGGAGGCGCCGTTCTCCAAGGGCGCGCTGGCGGCGGCGAAAGTGATCGTGCCGGAAAGCGATGTGGCCATCGTTTCGGGCAGTATCTCGTTCGGGACGGAGGATTTGAGCCTGACATCCGACCGGTTGTTCGTGCGCGATATCGTGGGCGGGCCGAACCAGGTGCGCATCTTTGATCACAACGGCAAGCCGGAAGGCAAACTGCCGCTGCCGGAGATCGCCGCCAATTCGGAGATCCAGCCGCTGGCCGATGGCAGCGTGCTGTTCGACGTGACCACCTATCTGCGGCCGCGCTATTACGCGCGGTGGACCCCTTCGACCGGCAAGACGGAAGAAACCGCGCTCAAGGTGACGTCTCCGATCACGTTCGATGACGTTGAAGTGGTGCGCGAGTTCGCGACCTCGAAGGACGGAACGAAGGTACCGCTGAATATCATTCGCAAGAAGGGGATCAAGCTCGATGGCAGCCATCCGACATTGCTCTATGGCTATGGCGGTTATGGCGTGAACATGACCCCGGTGTTTGCGGGCGCGATGCGGCGGCTGTGGCTCGATGCGGGTGGCGTGTATGTGATCGCCAATATCCGCGGCGGCGGCGAATATGGCGACAAGTGGCATCGCGAAGGCATGCTGACCAAGAAGCAGAACGTCTTCGACGACTTCGCGGCAGCGGGCGAATACCTGATCTCCGCGAAGTACACCAGCCACGACAAGCTGGCGCTGATGGGCGGATCGAATGGCGGGCTTCTGATGGGCGCCATGCTTACGCAGCATCCGGAGTTGGCGCGTGCGGTGATTTCGGCCGTCGGCGTCTACGACATGGTGCGCGTGGAGCTCGATCCCAACGGCTCGTTCAACACCACCGAATTCGGCACGGTGAAGAAGCCGGACGAGTTCAAGGCGCTCTATGCCTATTCGCCTTATCATCATGTGGTGAAGGGGACTAAATATCCGGCGGTGCTGATGCTGACGGGCGCGACGGACGGGCGCGTGAACCCGATGCATTCGAGGAAGTTCGCAGCCGCGTTGCAGACGGCGAACGGTTCGCAGCATCCGATCCTGTTGCGCACGGATCGCAAAGCTGGACACGGCATCGGAAGCTCGCTCGCGCAGAGGATCGCCGAGCAGGCGGACGAACTGGCGTTCCTGTTCGATCGGCTGGGAATGACGTATCCGGCGAAAGAGCAGCAGGCTTCGACGCACTAAACACAATCGCTCGAAAAGAATTGGGCGGCGAAGGAAACTTCGCCGCCCAAGTTGTTTACGGGTGAGCTACGTGTAACGTCGAAATAAGATTCAGGCGGCCTTTTGCGCGATGCGCAATTCGCGGTCTTCGGAGTCGCGATAGGCGTTGCGCGCTTCCAGCGGCACGCTTTCATAGATGACCGGCGTCTGGATGTTCAGCCTTTTGCGCGCGGCTTCCAGCGGTTCGGCGAACAGCGCGTCGTAATCTTCCGCCGGCAGCCATTTGGCGGCCTTGCCGTGGCGATAGCCTTCCAGCATGGAGCGGACATATTGGCGATGCGGATGGGAACGCGTCATCTCGAACGCAGCCGCCATGACGATGAAGGCGATTCCGCGGTTCTTCACCTGGCCGTGCGTGAAAGCGAGGATAGAGGCCTCGCCTAACGTATCGGTGCGATAGCCGGTGAGAACGTGCCAGATATCGTGGATGTCGCGGATGCGCCGCGCATACCACGCAACGGGATGGGCGGAATCGACATCTGCCGCATCGCTCGCCTTGCGGCTTTCATCGACAAGACCGTCGGCGGCGAACGAACGCAGGTTGATGAATTCGCGATAATGGGCGCCGACCGTTCCGGGCGCGAAACTGGCAAGCCACGCATCGTCGCTGAGTTTCGCCGCCATTTCCGGGCGCAGATAAGCCTGACGCGCGCCTTCCGGGATGGTGAGCATGCGCTGATAGCCGTTGAAGATCGATGCGCCGGACAACGCCTTGATGATCTCGAAGACCTGAACCGTGTCTTCCTTGTCCGCGATCAATTTGCGCAAGGAACGGAAAGCATGGAGCGGCTGCAGGGGGAGACGGCCGAACGTGGCGGCCTCGGATGCGGGTTGGGTGAATGGGGTGCTCATAGGACGTCCTCCAACGTTGGACGGACGGGCTTTACCCTTGTCCGCTTTTCGCGTCGCGGCCCCTAAACCACAACTGACACAATTGTCATTATAGGAATGGGGAGGCGCGATTTCAAGGGCGCGGGGCGAAATGCGAGCAGATGGCGAATGAATGGTTGAGAGACGGAATGCCCTGCGAAGACAGCGGCTTAGTCGTTTTCAGAAACTGCGCACCCCCTCCCCCTATCGGGATTGGGGGTGCGTGTTCGACAAGCGCCACACTTATATGGTCACGCCCGCTCAGCCGCCAAGGCCGACGGAGAGATTGAAGTAGGGGCCGAAGAAGCCACGGTCCTCACTCTTGAAGGAGGACGCGCCTCTATCCATCGCATTGAAATACATGTCGGCGCGATAGCCGAGGCTGAGTTTCACATTGGGAAGGCGGTAGGACGCCGCGATGAAGCCGCCGAGGTTGGGGACGGTGACGTTGCGGCGGCGGCGCGTATCGGCGTGAACATTTTGGATTTGGCTCGCGTAAGCGAACTGCGTCCAATCCCACTGTCTTTTCCAATAGTAGCCGTCGACTGTGCGATCCGTCGTCTGCCTGCCAAATAGAATGGCAGCGTTCAGCCCCGCGTCGACTGCCAGTTGCCCGTCTTCAGGCTCGCCGGTAATGGGTAGCGATCCCTTCCATTCGATCGATGGGCCGACGCCCGCGAACTCGTGACTGACCAGATTGTGCGCCCTATTGATCACGCTTCCAGCAATGAAATAACTGAAAAACGGAAATGGGAAAACAAAATTGGAACTAATGTGTGCGTCCGCTCGTGAGCGTAGGTTCGCAAATCTTACGCCAAGGGAAATAGATGATTTGATCCCAGGGAGACCGATGCCCACATCCTTACCTACTTTGAAATCCACTAACCGATGGCTTTCCGTGGTATAGACTTTCTCGCCGTAGTTCGTCGGATAATTGACTCCAAATATCCAAGTTTGAATTTTGTCCTGCTTCAGATCGTTGACATGTCGTCTTGCTCGACCGAAGTGAGCGGACGCCGAAACGAACCAATCGGTGTCGCTTGGGTGAAACGAAATCCCAATGTTGGTATCGTATCCCACGCGCGGGGGCTTTTGCGCGTTGGGGAAGGTGCCTGCAAGCGGGCCAGCGTTCGCTCCCGAAAAGTAGTCTGGGTTCCACTTATCCTGAGGATCGCTGAGCATCTCGAATTGTCCGCCCACATCGATCCAAATCGTTGGATCATGCTGCTCTCCAGCTGTAGCTGTGTTGAACACCGCGCCACCCAGAAGTGACAGAGCAGACACCGAGCCCAACAAAGCCAACTGGAATCGAGCGGCCCTTTCGTTTGTCGTAACCAACTCGCTCATATCATCCCCCCGAGGATCAAATTTAGGCTTGTGCAAGTGATCTGCATTCCCTGATCGCATATCATCGGCATCACCAATTCTTTGTGATGTTGAGACCGATCAAACGGGGATCGGTCACAAACACGTTGGTCGTGAGCGCCGTGTCATCGGAATTGAGGAAGGCACCAGTGATGGCCGCCGTGTCGAAGACATTCTTTATGTAGCCTTCAATTCCCCAGCCGTCGCTATTCAGGAACATCAGAGAGAAGTTGACGTTCGTCCAGCCGCGCAATTGATCGTATGGCTTGTCGTTGAATATCCGCGCATAAGAACTGGACTGCCAATATGCATCGGTGCGGACGACAGTTGTCCAATCCTCATTGATCGGCATAGCATATTGGGCGCCAAACGAGACGGTGAAGTGTGGCGTGTTGGGTAACTCGTTTCCGCTCAAGTCCTTTGCGAAACCGGCTCCATTGTTTGGCGCGATCTTTGGATCGAAGTCGGTGATCCCAAACAAGCCGTCCAATGTTGGCTTTAAAATAGCTCCTCCGGGTGGCGCGTAGGCGGCATCACAGATTTGTGCGGCACCAAGCGGCGCCTGAGGTACCTCAACCAGCTCGCGGACCACATAAGCCGGCAGAATGCAGTTCGAGGTATCCACTACGAACGGCTTGACCACCATCCAATCGCTGTGTCCGGCCGTACGATCGATCAGATCGATCGCGGACTGACCTTTGTTGACGGAACTGGATTCATAGCCTCCCGAAAAATTGAAGCGCAAACCTGGTATCGGTTCCCATGTCGACTCGAATTCCGCGCCATGCACCTTGGCATCGAAGTTCAAATTGATCGATGTACGGTCAACAATTTGGGATATCTGGTAGCCCTTATAATCGTAGAAGAATACGTCGCCGTTCAACGTTACGCTGCTATCGGCAAGCGAATTCTTAGTGCCAAGCTCAAAGGCATTGACAAATTCCGGCTCGAACGTGGCGGGGTGAGTGATGAAGGATTGTGGAGAGAAGTAGTTCACCTCCTGAGCAGGCGGATTTGCGCCGCCGCCTTTGTATCCTCTTGAGTAAGACGCATAGACCAGCGTTTGATCGGTAAAGTCGACTTTTGGCGTCCAAGTAGCATTCAAGCGACCGGTCCATTCCTTCCATTGCTGGTCGACGATGCCGGCTACGGGATATCCGCCGCCTTGCGTAAACACCCAGCTGGGAATGTCCCAAAACTTCTTCTTGTCATCTGTCCAGCGCAGTCCTGCCGTAAGTTTTATATCGGGCGCGATATTGTAATAGGCTTCCCCGAATGCGGCATAAGAAGTCAAATGGTAGGGGTTCTCGCTACGAAAATAGTTGTGTCCGTTCCCATCGACACTGCTTAGCGGGTTAGGATCGATATACGTTCCGTTCAACTGGTTGCTGTTGGTACACCCCCAATTGCTTCCGTATGCAGTCCCGCGCCAGTAGAACGGCACAGGAGTGAGAATGTGCACTCTCGCGCCAGGGTAATTGCCCGCGTAGCAATGAGTGAAATCACCGGGGCCTGCATTGTTGAAGGTCTGTACGAGAGCAGACAGAACATTGAAGAAGACGAAGTAATCCTCATTTGTTTCGTAATGGGTAAAGTTGGCGCCCGCGCTGAAGTTGAAGGGACCCGTGAAATTCGACGCCAGCCGAACTTCTTGGTTGAGCTGCCACGCGCGTTCGCGAGACAGATCTTCGCCCACCAACTTGTTGGAGCAACCAAGCTGCGGATCGCAGTAGAATCCATCAGGGCCGACCGCCACATTATAAAACCCGCCACGAACCGATGCCGCCGTGCCAAAAATCCCCGGCGCCGTATTGAATCGATTGAAGTCTTCCGTCGAAGCCAGCTGATCCCGGTTATAGCCTGTTTGTGATGTCAGCTGCAGGTTCGGATTTAGATCGTAATTTATGTTAAGCTGAACAACGTCGGCCTTAGCCTTATAGGTCGGCGTCAATTCCGACTCTACAACGCGAAGGTTTCGCGATTGAACAGCACTTGCATAGGGATCAGTCCGGCTGAGAACGAATCCATTGTTGATGTCAGAGCTTCCAAGTCCGTTAAAGACGAATGCACCAGCAAAAATGAACGGCAAAGCCTGTCCATTGGGCGTTTGAAACGCTTCTGGAGAGTATAGGGATGTCGGAAGGCACCCTTGGCTGAGAAACGCGTGGTAATAAGGCGCGCCGGTTCGGTAACCCGGCTGTGGGTCGCCCAGACTATTTATATCAAAGCCATCAACAGTATCTGGACCTGAATCCTTCTTGCAGAGCTGTTTGGCGGACCGGACGCGATTGTCGTCTTCCTGGAAATGTTCCCAGATCGCGTAGATCTGCATCTGCTGGACCGGCTTGTAGCCAAGCGTCAGCCTCGTCGACCATAGGTCGCGGCCATCGATCGGTTTGCCGGTCGTTTCGTTGAACGTATACCCGTCACGCTTCGTCCATGCGCCCGCAACACGGACATCGAAGCGGTCATCAAGAACAGGCACGTTCAAGGTGCCCACCAGTCGCCGCGTGTTGTAGTTGCCGGTTTCGACCTTTGCCATCGCTTCCCACTGGTCGGTGGGTTTGGCGGAAATGACGTTTACGACACCGGCGGTCGCGTTGCGGCCATAGAGCGTGCCTTGCGGGCCGCGCAGGACTTCCACCTGACCGACGTCAAAGAATTCCTGTTCGAACAGGTGATTGCGGATGAACGGCATGTCGTTGAAGGCGACGGCCACGGCGGGATCGGTGGTCACCGAAATCGCCTGGGTGCCGATGCCGCGGATCTGGATGTTGTAGCTGGTGAAATTGGTCTTGGTGAAGGTCATATTCGGAATCTCCTTGAGGAGATCCGGTCCGCCTTCGACTTTCATCGCCTGCAGCTGTTCCTGGCTCAGCGCGGTGATGGCGATCGGAATCGATTGCACGTCCGCTCCACCCAACTTGGAGGACGTGACAGTGACGGTTTCGACCGCTGCGCGTGCCACCGGGGTGGTTTGAGCAAGCTGTATCGATTGTACGTTCTGAGAAGGCTCCGCCATGGAACGCGCGGAATGATCCTTGATAAGGAAAACGCGATCCGCGCTTTGTTCCGCGCGAAGGGTGGTGCCTTTCAGAAGTTCGTCGAGCGCTTCGGCCGCCGAATAATTCCCCTTGACGGCGCGGTTGGTGCGGCCTTCGACAAGCTCCTTCGAGAACATCACCTGGCTGTCGGTTTCAACACCGAAGGCCCTGAGCGCAGAGCCGAGTGGTTGCGCTGGAATGTCTATCTGGGTGCGGTTTTCGTTGACCCTGGCTTGCGCTGCTGCGGCGCCCGCGCCGCTCACCATGAATGTGGCGGATGCGCCCAATAGAAGAGCGCCCTGGATGGTACGTCGTGTGGATCGTTTAATCATCGTCCCCCCTTCATGCGCCCGCTTCGATCACATGGAGCGCAATCTCACGGACTTCGACGCGGCAACGGCACATTCCCCCAGATGTAAACTTGCAACAGCGTTCAGTGCGCCTGCTGCGTTTGTTTTTGCTGGTGATAGAGCGAGACTTCGTTCGATCCGCCGGCTACGGCATCCACCGGGTAATAAGCTTTCAACGCATCGATCAGCGCGGTGACGTCGCCGGCGTTGAAGACGCCGCTGACGCGCAGTTTGGCCACTTCGGCGTCGCCGGTTGCGACCTTGATCTGGGAATAGCGGTTCATTTCGGCGAGCACATAGGGCAGCGGTTCGTCGTCGAACATCAGCTTGCCTTGCCGCCAGGACGTGGCTTTCAGCACGTTGGCGAGACGCGTGACGCGCGGCGGGGCGTTGCCTTCGTCGACGAGCTGGTCGCCGGGTTCGAGTTTGGCGATGACCGTTGAAGGATCGCTCGCAGACCGCACGATGACATGGCCTTCGGTGAGGGTGACGCGCACGCCGGTGCCCAGCGTTTCCACGTCGAAGGCGGTGCCGGTGGCGATGACGCGGCGGCCGTTGGCTTCCACGATGAAGGGCCGCGCCTTGTTCTTCTCCACCTGGAAATAGGCCTGTCCGTGGGTGAGATGGATGAGGCGCGTTTTCTTGGTGAATTCGACGGCGATCTGCGAACCCGCATCGACATCGACGCGCGAATTGTCGGCGAGCGTGACCACGCGGCGTTCGGCGATTTGCGTGGTGTAGATTTCCTTCGCGGGTTTGAGCAGGACATATGTTCCCGCACCGAGAGCGGCGATGGTCAGGCAGGCGGCAATCGCGTGACGCCAGAGGTTCGGCACGCGCTGGGCGAGGCTCCAGCGATTGCGTGCGCTGTGCCGCGCATCGGCGAGCGCTGCCTGACGCAAGGTGACCATTTCAGGTTCTGCGGCGTGGATGCCCATCGCGTCCCAGAGCGAGGAGACTTTCGCGAAGGCTTCGGCGTGGCGCGGGTCCTGTTCGATCCAGTCGCGGAAACCGCGCGCGAGCGCGGGCTTTTCGGACGCGGATGCTTCGTTGAAGCGCGTGAACCAGTCGGCGGCGGTTTCGATCATGTCGCTCATGGCCGGCCCACCGTTTTCGCCAGATGGGCGAGCGCCTTGGTGATGTGCTGTTCCACTGCGCTGACCGAGATGCCGTAGAAAGACGCGATGTCGGCGCAGCTCATCTGCTCCAGCCGGCGCAGGATGAAGATGTGCCGCGTCTTTTCGCTGAGTGCGCCAAGCGCATCCATGACCCGTTTCAACTCGACCTTCGCTTCCAAGACGCGCTCGGGGCCGGGCTCCCCAGCCGCGGGTTCCGGATCGGTGGGCAAGAGTTCCGTGACGCCGCCATATGTGCCGGCCCGGCGCGCACGGTCGCGCAACAGATTTACGGCGGTCTGGAAGATGAACGCCTCGATATTGAGGATTTCGGTGGCGGGATCGAGGCGGGTGAGACGCAGGAAAACATCGTGCGTCAGGTCTTCGGCGTCGGCGGGCTGGCGCGTGCGGCGCAGGAAATAGGCGTAAAGCGCGGGCCGGTAACGATCGAACAGTTCGCGCATGACGATGCCGCCGGCCAATTCCGGCGGCTGCGCGTTCATGTTCTCCCCAGCCTGCCCCATCGAACTCGTCTTAAACGGGGCGGCGTGCCCCTGCCAACGAAGACGCAGCAATGCGCCTCACCCCCAGCGTTCATCAAAAACTTTTTTTGGGTCGCGCGCGCGGAAAAAATCTGCTTGCATGAGAAACAAGAATTCAGGGGGTCGTTGGGGCTATGGTTTCCGTCATTCGCGGGCTTGTGGCGTTTGGCCTGCTCGCCCTTTTCGCATCCGCGGCATCTTCATCGGCGGCGATGGCTGCCACGCCGGCTGAAACTTTCGTTCAACAAGGTGTGGATCGCGGTGTTCAGATTCTGAAAGACACCTCGCTGACCGACGCCCAGCGCCGCGCGCAGGTGGAAGACCTTCTGGGTTCCATCATGAACACGCACAGGTTGGCGCTGTTCTGCCTGGGCAATGTCGCAAAAACAGCGGCACCCGAAGACGTGGAGGCGTTCGCCGCCGCGTTCGATGCTTTCACCAAGGCGAAATATTCTTCGCAGCTTGGCGGCTATGGCGGACAAAGCCTGAAAGTCACGGGTTCGACCGAGCGCAGCCCCACCGATCATCTGGTGACGGCGGTCCTGGTGCCCGCGTCGGGCGTGCCGGACCCCGATCCCGTCACCGTGTTGTTCCGCGTGCTGAACGAGGGCGACAAACATGGCGTCGTGGACGCGAGCATCGCGGGCGTCTGGTTCGGCATGGCCCAGCGCGACGATATCCAGGGCTTCCTCTCCAGCCACAACAACGACGTCAAGAAGCTGACGGCGCGGATGACGGAGATGACGGCGAATTTGAAGGCCGGGTCGTAATCCTCACCCTTCCACGCAAAAATTTGAGGGCTCGCGGAGCCGCGGAGTGCGCGGAGCAACCAATCCTCCGCGCACTCCGCGGCTCCGCGTGAGATCGTTTATGGCGCTTCGCGCAAACGCGGTTCTTATCAGGGAGAGGGTTTGGTCTTCTCGATCTTCCCTACCCAGCCCACGATATCCTTAAGCGGCGCTTCGCGGCCGAGGTCGCGCAGCAGCATGTGATAGCCGTTGGGATATTCGTGGACTTCGGCGCGGTCGCCCAATGCAGCGATCACGGCCTTGGTGGGTGTGGCGGGGATGATCTGGTCCTTCGCGCCATAGACGAGGAGGATCGGCGGCGGATTCGAGAGTTTCTCCGGCGCGTGGCGGGCGGCATCCATCAGATTGACGAGGCCCCAGACGGCGTCGGAACGGGTCTGTTTCTGGAACAGCGGATCGCGTGAGATCGCCCGCAGCATTTCGATATTGTCGGACGGCCAGATCTTGAGACCTTTGCCCGAGACCGTCATCGACGGGAAGAGATGGGAGGCGGTCCACAGCGCGACACGATAAAGAAGCGGCATGTCCTGGCGCGCCCAGACGGCGGGGGCGACCAGGATCACGCCATCGACATTGGGTTTGCGGTCGGAGGCGAGCGCGGACAGCACCACGGCGCCGCCCATGCTTTCGCCGAGCACGATTACGGGAATGTTCGGATGGTGCGCGCGCACCACTTCGACGACATCGTGGAGATCGCCGCGCAACGCATCGCCGCCGGGCCATATGCCGGGATTGGGGGCGCGGCCGAAGCTGCGCTGATCGTAGGCGACGACGCTGATGCCGTGATCGGCGAGAGTGGGGGCGGGGATCGCAAAAGCGTTGGAATAATCGCTCATGCCGTGGAGCGCGACGATGATCGCCTTGGGCTCTTTCGCGCCCCAATGGCGGACGGGCAGATGCAGGCCATCGCGCGTGATGAATGCGTCGCTCGCGATGGCGGGCGGCAAATTATCCGTCCCGCGCGGCGCGAGCGTGGGCGCGCAGGCCACGATCAACGCGACAACACACGCCGCACACGCCTTCGCAAGTATGGGAGCAACTCTTCGCCAAACCATGGATTGTTCTTGAGCCACGCATTGTTGCGCCACGAAGGATGCGGCAGGGGAATATAACGTGGCGTGAACTCGCGCCAAGCCCTCACGGTTTCGGTCATGTTCTCCTTCTGTCGCGCGCCCAGATAGCGTTTCAACGCATAGGTACCGATGAGGAGGGTGAGCGGGAATTCCGGCAAGGTCGAAAACAGTGGCGGATGCCAGAGCGGCGCGCATTCTTTTCGCGGCGGCAGGTCGTGGCCGTTCGCGTTGTAGCCGGGAAAGCAGAAACCCATACCGACGATGGCGACCTGTTTCTCGTCGTAAAAGGTTTCGCGATCCATGCCGAGCCACTCGCGCAGGCGGTCGCCCGATGGATCGTTGAAGGACAATCCCGTTTCATGTACGCGCAGGCCCGGCGCCTGCGCGACGATGCAGAGATTCGCGCTCATGCTGGCGCGGATGATAGGGCGCGGCTCGTGCGGCAGGTATGGCGCGCAGACGCGGCAGGCGCGGACTTCCTTGAGCAGACGCGAGAGCTTTCGTGTGCCGTCCGCCATCAATCGCCGCGCAGAAGGTTGCGCGCGATGACGAGTTGCTGGATCTGGCTGGTGCCTTCGTAGATGCGGAAGATGCGCACGTCGCGGTAGAAGCGTTCGATGCCGTAATCGGCGACATAGCCCGCGCCGCCGAAGATCTGCACCGCGCGGTCGGCCACCCGGCCCACCATTTCGGAGGCAAAATATTTGGCGGCCGCGCATTCGAGCGTGACGTTCTCGCCCGCGTCGCGGCGTTTGGCTGCGTCGAGCACCATGCAGCGCGCCGCATAGGCTTCCGTCTTGGAATCGGCGAGCATCGCCTGGATAAGCTGGAAATCGCCGAGGCGTTGGCCGAACTGTTCGCGTTCACGCGCGTAAGTGACGCATTCGCGGATCAGCCGTTCTGCCACGCCGACGCAGACCCCGGAAATATGCAGACGGCCGCGATCCAGAACCTGCATCGCGACCTTGAAGCCCTCGCCTTCCGCGCCCAGGCGCAAGTTTGCGGGCACGCGCGCGTTCTCGAAGATCACGTCGTGGATGTGGGCGCCCTGCTGGCCCATCTTCTTTTCCGATTTGCCGATGGTGATGCCGGGCGTATTGGCGGGCACGATGAAGGCGGAGATGCCGCTGGCGCCTTTCTTGCCGGGATCGCTGCGCGCCATCAAGGTGAACATGCCCGCGCGTTTGGCGTTGGTGATGAAGCGCTTTGTGCCGTTGACGACATAGTGGTCGCCGTCGCGGATGGCGGTGGTGCGGACCGACGCGGCATCCGACCCCGCATTCGGTTCGGTGAGCGCGAAGCTCGCCACGACCTCGCCGCTGGCGAGTTTGGGCAGCCATTCGCGCTTCTGTTCCTCGCTGCCGAACATCACCACGCCCTGGCTGCCGATGCCGACATTGGTGCCGATCACCGAGCGGAAGGCGGGCGAGGTCTGGCCGAGTTCGAAGGCGACGAGAACTTCTTCTTCCATGTTGAGGCCGAGGCCGCCGAATTCTTCCGGAATCGACAGGCCGAAAAGGCCCAGCGACTTCATCTCGTCGACAATCTCGTAGGGGACGCGGTCGTCCTCCGATACTTTCCCTTCGATGGGGATGCACTTTTCGGTCACGAAACGGCGCACCGTTTCGATCAGGTGATTGCGGGTTTCAAGGTCGAGCGCCATGTGGATATTCCGGGATGTTTGTCTGGCTGGAGATTAGGGCGGATTGGGTTTCGAGGGGAAGCATCGCTTCTTACCTCCCCCTTGCGGGGAGGTCGACGCCGCGAAGCGGCGGCGGGCGGGGGTCGTTGCAACAAACTCCGTGCGTGAAGGCCCCACCCGTCGTCGTGCCGTTGCACGACGCCGACCTCCCCGTAAAGGGGAGGTAAGAAGATGAAATCACGCCAGCGCTTTGTCGGCATCCATGGCGTAGACGCCGACGATCAGGATGTGATCGACGACACCGTCATTCTCGCCGAGCGGGAGCATCAGCGATTCATGGTAGAAGGAACGCTTGTCGGCGTTGCGTTCGTAGAAGCCGCGATAGGCATGCGGTTCGCGCGTGTCGCAGACCAGACGATAGAGATTGCGAAACAGGATGCCGTAACCGGGATAGCGATCTTCGAGTTCGTTGGTCGTCATGCCGGTTTGCAGGCCGGTCTGCGACTGGATGATGGCATCGCCCAGCACGCGGAATTCGAAATCGGCGCCGCCCTGAACCACGCGCACCAGCGCGATATTGCGCAGGAGCGAACTTAGTTCACGAGGCTGGGCATCCCTTCGCGAGGGAAAGCGGCGTTCGCCCCTGAGGCGGTTCCACTTGTCGAGGGCCTTGCGGGTGAGCGGATTCTGGACTTCGCTGGGGTCGATCTTCTGCGTGTCGCGCGCAGCGTCGTTCAGCTTGATGAGGCCTTCCGTGCTGGCGGTCATGGTGGTTCAAAGCGGAGCAGAAGTGGGCGGCAGGAGCTTGCCCGTTAATCGTTAACCCAATGCCAACGCTGCACAATTCTTAGGCTTTCGATGCGTCTTTCGGTTCTGGATCAATCTCCCATCCCCAAGGGCGGCGGCGCGGCCGAGGCCATCGCGGAAACCATAAAGCTCGCCAAGGCCGCGGAACGGCTGGGTTATTACCGTTATTGGCTGGCCGAACATCACAACACCCATTCCTTCGCGGGCTCGGCCCCGGAGATCCTGATCGGGCGGGTGGCGGCGGAGACCAGCACCATCAGGGTGGGCTCCGGCGGGGTGATGTTGACCCATTATTCGCCGCTCAAGGTGGCCGAGCAGTTCCGCATGCTGGAGGTGCTGACGCCGGGGCGGATCGATCTGGGGCTCGGACGCGCGCCGGGCGGGGACCAGCGCACCGCGATGGCGCTGCAGGCGGGGCCGCAAGCCTGGGGGATCGATGCGTTCCCAAGCCAGGTGAACCTGCTGCGGCAATTCCTCGACGATGCGTCGGGCACGCCGATGCCGGAGGACCATCCCTATCGCGGCATACACGCCATGCCGGAGGGACCGACGCGGCCGGAGATGTGGCTGCTGGGTTCGGGGATGCACAGCGCGGTCTATGCAGGCGAATTGGGACTGCCGTTTTCCCATGCGTATTTCATCAATACCGACAACAGCGTGGAGGCGTGCGACGAATATCGCAGGCGCTTCAAGCCGAGCGCATGGTGCGAACGTCCGCGCGTTTCGATGGGCGTGGCGGCATTGGTGGCAGAGACCGAAGAAGATGCACGGCGGCTTTCGGCTTCGCGCAATCTGTGGGTGGTGCGGTTGCTGACCAACCGGCCCATCGCTTTTCCGCCGCCGGAAGAAGCGTTGGACTATCCCTATACGGAGCAGGAACTGGCGATTTTGCAGGCGGTGGAGCGGCGCTCCGTGGTCGGAACCAAGGAACAGGTGCGCACGAAATTGCTGGCGCTCGCCGATGCGCATGGTGCGGAAGAATTGGTGGTGGTGACGATCACTTACGATTATGCGTCGCGCTTGAGATCGTATGAGCTTCTTGCCGACGCTTTTGCGCTTTCTCCGAAAGCATAAAAACAACTTGTCATCCCGGCCGAGCAGAGCGAGAGCCGGGACCCATTGTGAAGCGGCACGATGGGTCCCGGATCGCGCTGAAACGCGCGTCCGGGATGACACCTTTGTTAAACCGGCAACAACCCGATAATCGCTCCCGTCAGTCCGCTTGCCATCGTTCCGGAGAGCAGCGCGCGCAAGGCGAGCGGCACCACTTCGTTGCGGCGTTCGGGGATCATGCCGCCGACGCCTGCAATCAAAATTCCGACCGATCCGAAATTGGCGAAACCGCACATCGCATAGAGCATGATGAGGCGCGAACGCGGATCGAGCGCATCCGGCGGCAGGCTTGCGAGTTTCAGATAGGCGACGAATTCGTTGATGATGGTCTTGTCGCCCATCAGCGCGCCGGCCGTGGCGGCCTTGTCCCACGGCACGCCGTAGAGCCAGACGACAGGCGCAAATATCCAGCCGAAGATGCGTTCCACGGTGAGCGGTGCACCCCACAGATCGGGGAAATGTCTGAGGATGATGTCGGCGAGCGCGACCAGCGCCACCATCACCAGCAGCATCGCGACGATGCCGAGCCATAATTGCAGACCGTCTGCCGTGCCGCGCGCCACCGCGTCCATGCTGGAGCGGTATTGCAGCATGCTTGCCCTATCGCCTTCGGTTTCTTCTTCGCCCGGCACCATGATGCGGGCGATCAGGATGCCGGAGGGCAGCGAGAGCAGCGAGGCGACCAATATGTGCCCGAGCGCGCCGGGAATGACGGGTTCGAGGATGCTCGCATAAAGCACGAACACCGTGCCTGCGACAGTCGCAAGACCGACGGTGAACAGCACGAACAGTTCCGAGCGCGAGAGTTTCGGCAGATAGGGGCGGATCAGGAGGGGCGCTTCGATCATGCCGAGAAAGAAGGTAGCGGCCGCACCCAATCCTACGGCACCGCCGATGCCCATGATCTTGCGCAGCACGAAAGCAAACGCGCGCACGATGACCGGCAGGATGCGCCAATGCCACAGAAGGGCCGCGAGCGCCGAAATCACAATGATGAGCGGCAATATCTGGAAGGCGAAGCTGCCGAGCGCCCTGGGATTGGTGACCGCGAATGGCGTGTCGCCGCCGCCTGCATAGCCGAACACAAACGATGTCCCGGTACGGGTGGCTTCCATCAGCGCATCGACGACGCCGTTGAGCGAGAACAGCACATTGCGGGCGGCCGGGATTTTGAGGAGCAGCAGCGCCAGAGCCACCTGAAGGGCGAGGCCAGAGAGCACCGTGCGGACGGGGAAGGCGCGGCGGTTTTCGGAGAATGCCCATGCCATTCCAAGAATGACAGCTATTCCCAGAGCGGATTGAAAATGCGCCATCCACATTGCGAAATGCCCGGACGTGACCCTGCCCAGCTAAGCATGATTCGGGCGAGCGGCTGACATCGAGCACGCCTGTCGCTAGAGTGCGTGCGAGGGGCATACCTTGAGCAACATCGAACTAACCGGCGCCGTTCTAGGCGTCATCAATGTCTATCTCGTCATGCGCCGCAGTGTCTGGAATTATCCTTTCGGCATTGCGATGGTCGTGCTCTATAGCTTTGTGTTTTTCCAGGCCCGGCTCTATTCGGATGCCTTGCTGCAAATCTACTTTTTTCTGATACAGATTTACGGCCTGTGGAACTGGCTACACGGTCGAAGCGAGGATGGGCTCGTGGTTGTTGGCGCTCTGACAACAGCCACACGCATCGGATACGCTGTCGCGACGATAGCCGGCGCAATTTTCCTGGGCTGGATTTTCTCACATTACACCGATGCTGCCGCACCGTGGATGGATGCTGCTATCGCAGCCACCAGCGTGACGGCGCAGTATCTGCTGTCAATTCGCAAAATCGAAAATTGGGTGTTGTGGATAGGAGTCGATGTTGTTGCTATCGGCCTTTACTTCTGGCGCGGCCTGTTTCCGACTGTGGCTCTCTATGCAGTCTTCCTGATTTTATCCGTCTTGGGGCTCGTGAATTGGGCGCGCACACTTGAGGTGCGCACTATGACTGATGGGGCGTCCGCATGAGGCGGGGCTTTCTCCTTGGCAAATTCATGCCGCCCCAGGCGGGACATGCCTTTCTTTGCGATTTCGCAGCTGACTATTGTGACACGCTGACAGTACTCGTTTGTACGCAACCCGGTGAACCAATCGATGGAGATTTGCGATATCGCTGGATGCGAGAGATCTGTCCCAAAGCGCGTGTTTGTCATTTTGCCGATACCGTTCCGCAGGAGCCGAGCGAGCATCCCAATTTCTGGGAAATCTGGCGAGCAATCGTAAAGCGATTTCATCCTGAGCCGATCGACTTCGTCTTCGCTTCGGAAGCTTATGGAATGCGCCTTGCGACTGAGGTGGGCGCTACGTTTGTGCCGGTCGACATTCAAAGACAGGCGGTGCCGATTTCAGCGACGCGTGTGAGAGACAATCCGTATGCCGTGTGGGATTTCCTGGCTCCGCCCGTGCGCGCGCACTATGTCAAGACCGTGTGTTTGTTTGGCCCAGAAAGTACGGGGAAAAGCACACTTGCCTCAAAGCTCGCAAAAAGATTTCACACCATCTTTGCGCCTGAGTACGGCCGTACATACTGCGATTTCTTTGGAACAGACTGCGATGTAAACGATCTGCGTCATATCGTTGACGGCCAAAAATCTCTGGAATACGCCGCTAGGCGGACCGCAAATCGGCTGCTCATTCTGGATACCGACAGGCTGATGACGGCGATTTGGGCGGACATGCTGCTAGATCACCGCCCCGCCGATCTCGACGATGTTTCCGAATTTGCCGATCTCTATCTGCTTGCTGATGTTGACGTGCCATGGCACGACGACGGCACGCGCTATTTTCCCCACAGCGAAGCGCGAAATCTTTTTTTCCATCGCTGCAAAAAGGAGCTGGAGAAACGCGAGCTTCCGTTCGTCATCCTTTCCGGCGATTGGGATAGGCGCTATGAAATAGCGGTGATTGAAATCGAAAAATACTTTCAGAGGATTTTCTAAAGTGAGCGGATCCACACGTCCAACCGAGATCCATGCGCTGAACGGGGCCCGGGCTATACCGCCTTTGGTGCTGGTGCTGTTTCATTTCTGCGAGCAGCGCGGCTATTTCAGCGTTCGGGCGATCGATCTGTTCGTGGGCAAGGGATATCTCTGGGTCGAGTTCTTTTTCGCGCTGTCGGGCTTCATCCTGATCCATGTCTATGGGGCGCGGTTCAAGATGTCGGGCTATGTCACGTTCCTGAAGACGCGGCTCGCGCGGCTTTATCCGCTGCATCTGGCGACGTTGCTGCTTCTGTTGGCTCTTGTCTGGTTCACGCGCGCGATTGCGCCGCTGACGGGGCACACCTCGATCTTCGACCAGCCCTATCACCCCATCGTCAGCGGCATCACCTTTGTCGCCAACCTGTTTCTGGTGCAGGCATGGAATCTGTTTCCCTATCTGTCGTGGAACGCGCCCGCATGGTTCGTGAGCGTGGAATTCCTGTTGTGCATTCTTTTTCCCGTCTTTGCGTTCCTGGCGCGCGGCGGCAGACGGCGGGGGATTTTGCTGATCGGGGCAGGCATCGCGGGGCTTGCGGCGCTGGCCGCGACGTCGGGCAATGACGGGCTCGACATCACCTTCCACAACGGGATCTTCCGCGGCATGGCGGGGTTCGCGGTGGGTGCGGGCATGGCGGTTGTCTATCGCGGGCTGAAGCGCATCGACATCCATCTCGTCAATGTGCTGCAGGTGGGCGTGCTCGCGGGCCTGATCTTCTCGATCTATTTCGGCGGCGAGCGGCATACGGGAAACGATGTGGTCGTCGCGGCGTGGATGATGGCGCTGATCTTCGTGCTCGCCCTCGACAAGGGGGTGGTGGCGCGCGTGTTCCAGACCGGCGTGCTGACGCGGCTGGGGGAATGGTCTTACGCGATCTATCTGGTGCAGTTCCCGCTGCTCCAGGCATTGCGCACGATCCGGCAATATTACCCGCCGGAATTCCGGGTGCTGGGGGAATATAGCGGCGCGGTGCAGTGGGCGGAGGCGGGCGTGCTTCTGGCCGCGGCCATCGGGCTGGGGGCGGCGTTGACCATCTTCATCGAGCGTCCGGCCCATGCCCGGCTGCGGCGGCTTATCACGGCGCGGGCCTAAAACCGGCCCCTCGGCTTGACCGCAAGGCCCGCCCCCGGAATAACTCGCCGCCTATTTCCAGACCTGTCAGGAGGACTTCCCATGACCATTCGCTACGACGGCAAAGTCGTCATCGTCACCGGCGCAGGCGGCGGCCTTGGCCGTGCACACGCGCTCGAATTCGCCAAGCGCGGCGCGAAAGTGGTCATCAACGACCTGGGCGGTTCGGTGGACGGTTCGGGCGGATCTTCCGAAGCGGCCCAGAAGGTCGTGGCCGAGATCAAGGCAGGCGGCGGCAACGCCATCGCCAACGGCGCCTCGGTGACCGACGACGCGGGCGTGGCGCACCTCATCGACCAGACGATGAAGGAATGGGGCCGCATCGACGTGATCATCGCGAACGCCGGCATCCTGCGCGACAAGAGCTTCTCCAAGATGGAGATCAAGGACTTCCAGCTCGTCGTCGACGTGCATCTGATGGGTTCGGTGAAGCCGATCAAGGCGGCGTGGCAGATCATGCGCGACCAGCAATATGGCCGCATCGTCGTCACCACGTCTTCGACCGGCCTCTACGGCAATTTCGGCCAGACCAATTACGGCGCGGCGAAACTCGGCCTCGTGGGCTTCATGAATACGCTGAAGCTCGAAGGCGCGAAGGACAACATCAAGGTCAACGCGATCTGCCCGGTGGCGGCGACCCGCATGACCGAAAACCTGATGCCGCCGCAAATGCTCGACATGCTGAAGCCGGAATATGTGACGCCGGGCGTGGTGTATCTGGCGAGCGAAGACGCGCCGACCGGCACGATCCTCACCGCGGGTGCGGGCGTGTTCTCTGCCGCCCAGCTTGTGGAAAGCAACGGCATCAATCTCGGCCACGGCGCGGACGCCGATACGGTTGCCGAGAACTGGGGCAAGATCACCGACTTCACCAACGCGCCGCACTACAACATGGGCAACGACCAGACGATGAAACTGGTGGCCCGCCTGCAGGACGCGCCAGTCAAGCCGTGAAACGCATCTGAGTCATGGCCCGCGAAAGCGGGCCACCCAGTTCGCGTTGTTGCGATTTCAAGGGGTCGGGGAAATTTCCTCGGCCCTTTCTTTTTGCATTGTACCGGATGTCACCTGGCTGGCCCGCTTTCGCGGGCCATGACAAGTTATAGAAAGAGTAAATTCTAGCTCTTCCCCGTCACGCGCCGCGCGAACCGGCGCACGCGCTTGGTGATCGGCAGGTCGTCGGCGGCGAGTTGCAGCGCTGCGTGGCGGACATTGCCGTCTTCGAGGTCGCGTACGACAAGGCGCGCGGCGCCGATCTGCAGGCTGTCGCCGATTTCGGGCGTCTTGTCGAAATGCTCGGCGAAGTGTTCCGCCACCGTCCTTGTGCGCTCGTCGGCGCTGGCGCCGAGGCCGTAGAATTCGTCCAGCTTGTCGATGGGCGCATCGCCGAAGATGTCGAACTCGCCCTCAAGCGCGATACCGCGGAGTTCGGTGGCCGGTCCGAAGATCGTGTCGAGGCTCTGCGCTTTCAGCTCGGGCGCCAGCAGATAGGCATAATCGCCCGGCGCGAGCGCGCCTGCTTCGGCGGCATCCAGAATCTTTCCGTCGCGCACCACCATCGTCAGGCGCACCCAGTCCGGCAAGCGCGCCATACTCAGCACGCGCGCATCGGCGCCAACGGGATAGCCGATCATTTCGACATTGTGCTGGCCCGGCAGGTCCACTTCGGTGCGCGTCATCGGATGGGCGGTGCGTGGCAAGGCCTGACCGAGGCGCCGCGCGGCGGGTTTGATCGTCCAGCCCTGCAGGGACAGCGAGACGATCACCACGAAGAATGCCACGTTGAAATAGATGTGGCTGTTGGGCAGGCCCGACAACGTGGGGATGGAAGCAAGGAAGATGCTGACGGCGCCGCGCAATCCCACCCAGCCCACGAACAGCCGTTCGCGTCGGTTGAATCCGAAGGGCCACAGGCACAGCCAAACCGCGATGGGTCGCGCGATGAAGATGAGAAACAGCGCGATGACGAGGCCGGGGAGCGCCACCCCCAGCATCTGGTGCGGCGAAACGAGAAGGCCCAAGGCGAGGAACATGACGATCTGGGCGAGCCATGTCACCGCATCGTGCAGGCTGAGAATGCCCGCAAACGCGCGCACCGGGCGATTGCCGAGGACGAGGCCTGCTATATAGGCGGCAAGAAAACCCGAACCGCCTGCCGTGGCGGCCAAGCCGAAGACGAAGACGCCCCCCGACACGGCGAGCAGCGGCGGCAAACCGCTCGGCAGGTTCACCCGGTTGAGCAGGAGCACGATGCCGAAGCCGCCGCCCAATCCGATCAGCGTGCCGAGGATGGCTTCGCGGCCGAGGTCGGTGATGACGTGCAGGATGGATTCGCCGGCACCGCCGGCGGAGATCACGCCGACGGCGGCGACGGTGAGAAAGACGGCTACCGGATCGTTGACGCTGGATTCCAGTTCGAGCAGCGCACCCACCCGCGAACGCAGTTGCAGGCCGCCGCTGCGCAACAGGAAGAACACCGCCGCTGCGTCGGTCGAAGCAACGACGGCGCCGATCAGGAAGCCCTGTTGGGGTCCGAGCGACAGCGCCCAGGCGCCGAACGCGCCCGTCAGACCCGCGGTGATCAGAACACCAACCGTCGCAAGCACCGTTGCGGGACCGATGGCGGAGCGGACATGCAGGAAGCGCGTCCGCAAACCGCCGTCGAACAGGATCACGGCAAGAGCGAGCGATCCGATCAGATAGGTCAGGCGATAATTGGAGAAGCTGAGGCCTCCCGGGCCATCCTCGCCCGCGAGCATGCCGACGGCGAGGAACATGAGCAGGATGGGGGCGCCGAAACGGGTGGCGATCAGGCTGGACAAAATGCCCGCCACGATGAGCCCCGCGCCGAGCAAAAGCGCGGTGTTGGATAGGTCGATCGCTTCCATGTGAGGGAAAACCTAAACGATACGTCACGGTTTTCCGAAGACAAATTTATCCGTAGGCGCACGAATGGCAGGCAATCGTGACTCATTTGCCATCACATTGTTCCCTCTCCCCCTTGGGGGAGAGGGTTAGGGTGAGGGGGTGATCGCGCAACGATTTCGGTATCGCGTGTGTTGCGGCATTCGCCCCCTCACCCCGGCCCACTCCCCCGCTGGGGGAGAGGGAGATCATTAGAGTTTTTATCTCCCCTTAAATATTGGCTCGCGTTTCTCGACAAACGCGCGGGCGGCTTCCTTGTGATCTTCCGTCAGGCCTGTGTGGATGTGGTGAGTGGCTTCCAGATCGAGACACTCGTCCACCTCGCCCGCCGCCGCGCGATTCAGATTCTCCTTCATGTAGCGATAGGCAACGCGCGGTCCCGACGCTATGCGCCGCGCGATCTCCATCGCCTTCGCCATGAGCTGATCGGCGGGCACCACCCAGTTCACCAGGCCAAGGCGCAGCGCCTCTTTCATGTCGATGCGTTCGGAGAGGAAATAGAGTTCGCGCGCTTTCGCAGTACCCACAAGCTGGGACAGGAAATAGGTGCCGCCATAATCGCCAGAGAAGCCGACGCGCATGAAGGCCGTCGTCATCACCGCGTTCTCGGCGGCGATACGCAGATCGCAGGCAAGCGCCAGACCGAAACCTGCGCCCGCGGCAGCACCCGGCAGAGCCGCGATGGTAGGCTTGGGCATCTTGTGCAGACGACCCGAGGTTTCGCGTTGACTGATGCGCTGGCGATGAATGCGGCTGTCGAGATCGAGAGCTTCGGACGACACGCTGTCCTTGCCTTCGGCCATGCCCTTCACATCGCCGCCCGCGCAGAACGCGCCGCCCGCGCCTGTCAGCACCACGCAAGCGACATCGCTGTCGGTTTCGCAGGCACGCAGCGCGTCGGCCAGGGCGGACAGCATGGCTGCCGAGAGCGCATTTCGCCGCTCGGGGCGGTTCATCGTGAGAATGGCGACCCCGTCGTTAATCTCTCCCAACAGTTCGTTTGTACCGGTTTCGATGTTGCGTTTGACCATCGTCTTTCTCCCATTTTCTTGCGCCAAACGTGACATGGCGAGGCGAAGCGAAAAAGTGCGGTTTTTCGGCCACTAGTGCTGCGTTTTCAGCGATTCAAAGCATTCGGCTTTCGCATGGCTGCCATTCATTGCACTGCAACAATGGCGCCCTATTTGTCTCCAGTGGCCGGAATGTCCGGCCGAACAAATGGAGAGGCAGATGTTGAAGAAACTGGCGGATGGCGAGGTTTTCGGCGCAGACGCGCTGAATCTCGTCGTGATTGCCGGCGCAACCCTGCTGCTGTTGGGGGCGATCACGACGCCCGCGTCCGTGACGCCACCCGCAGCGCAGGCAAAGGCGCCGCTGGTCGAGACGGTCACGGTGACCGCCTCGCCGATTACGAAGCTTTCGTAAGTTCGAATTGGATGTTCCCGGGCGGATTTCGGTTAACCACCTATCCGTCCGGGACAGCCGATTGCGGCTTTTTTTGGATTCCTTCCTGTCCGATTTGTCATATAATGGGTTCACGTCAACACGGTGTGCCGGTACGCGGCCCTGAATGACCGCCGACCGGCTTTGTGTGGAGGCCGACATGGCGATGATTCATCAGCATCACGAAGCAGAACGCGACTTCGGGCAGGTGCTCGATTTGGTTGTGCTGTTCGGTTCGATCGCGTTGTTTGTAGGCGCGATTGCGGCATTCGTCGTTCTGGCGACCTGACTTAGGTCGCGCAATTCGGCGCGAACCGCGAAACACTTCGCGGGATTGCGCGTGCGTACTACTCTCCGGCCACTTCGGTCAGTTCGACTTCGTGGCCCCAGAGCCGTTCGATGTGCGCCATGACCAGTTCCTTTGCATTGTGTTGCAGCGGAATGGCGCGATGCATCCGGTGTTCCAATAGCAGCTTGCGGTCGCCGCGCAGATTGGCTCCCACGACCTGGATGTTCGGATCGGCTGTGCCGACGTCATACTGGCGCGCGAGCGTGGCGCGCACCTTGCGGTAGCCGGGTTCGTTGTGGATGGCGGAGACTTTGTACGCCGCATCGTCCGCCTTGTCGTGGAGACCGAACAGGCGGAAATCGCGCATCACTTTCGGTGACAGAAACTGCTCGATGAAGCTTTCGTCGCGGTAGTTGGCCCAGGCTTCTTTCAGCGCCGCCATGAAATCGCCCGTGCCTGCGATGTGGGGAAACCAGTCGCGATCTTCTTCGGTGGGATTCTCGCAGATGCGCCGGATGTCGGCCATCATCGCATAGCCCAGCGCATAAGGATTGATGCCGTAGTAGCGCCGATCGTCGAAATCGGGCTGGAAGATGACGCTGGTGTGGCTGTGCAGGAATTCGAAGATCGAACCGTCGGTGATGAGGCCGCGATCGAACAGCGCGTTCATGATGGTGAAATGCACGAAAGTGGCGCAGCCTTCGTTCATCACCTTGGTCTGACGCTGCGGATAGAAATATTGCGCGAGGTTGCGCACGATGCGCAGCATCTCGCGCTGCCAGGGCTTGAGCGCGGGTGAATTCTTTTCGAGGAAGTAGAGAAGGTTTTCTTCCGGCAGCTTCATGTCCGGACCGCCTTCGTCATCCGGATCCGGCGAGGCCGTGGTCACGGGCGGTTGAAGGCTGGCGGGCAAGGTGCGCCACAGGTCGTTGTAGGCTTCGTCCTCATACTCGGCGCGCTTGCGATGTTTTTCGGCGACCCGTTCCTTCGAGGGCCGCGGCGGGCGGCGATAGCGGAAAACGCCCTGATCCATGATGGCGTGCGCGGAATCCAAAATCGCTTCCACCTCGCCGCGGCCATAACGCTCCTCGCAGGCCGAGATGTAACGTTTGGCGAAGGCGAGATAATCCAGGATGCCGTCGGCATTCGTCCACTGGCGGAAGAGATAGTTGTTCTTGAAGAAATGGTTATGGCCGAAAGCGGCATGCGCCATGACGAGCGCCTGCATCGTCATGGTGTTTTCTTCGAGCAGATAGGAGATGCAAGGGTTGGAATTGATGACGATCTCGTAGGCGAGCGCGGAATAGCCCGCGCGGTACATCGTCTCCTCGCGCGCGAACAGCTTGCCGAAGCTCCAATGATTGTACATCAGCGGCATGCCGAGCGAGGAATAGGCGTCGAGCATCTGCTCCGACGAGATCACTTCGATCTGGTTGGGATATATGTCGAGCTTCAATTCGTTGAGCGCGATGTCTTCGATCGCCTTGAGCGCACGATCGAGCGTTTGGAAATCCCACTCGGCGCCTTCAAACAGCGGCTTGCCCACTAGACGGCCTCCGCTTTCTTGAACAGTTCGCGGAAGACCGGGAAGATGTCGGCGGGCTTCGAGATGCGCTTGGTGGCGAAGTTGGGCCAGAGTTCGGCCACGGTGCGATAGGCGCGCCAGAGTTCGGCGCCGGAATCTTCGCTTGCGAAGACTTCCATCTCGCGTTCGTCGAGGATTTCGATATAGGCGTAGTACTGGCACAACGGCATGATGTCGCCGTTGAGCATTTCCACGCAGCGACGCGCATCGCCCGATTGCGTGTAGCCGTCGGAGGCTTGGGCTGCGTAGATGTTCCAGTCGGCGGTGGCGTAACGCTCCTTCTGGATTTCGAGCATCTTGTCGAGCGCGGTCGATACGATGGTGCCGCCGGACTGGCGCGAATAGAAGAATTCCTGCTCGTCCACTTCCTGGGCGTCATGGGTGTGGCGAATGAAGACCACATCGACCTTTTCGTAGCGGCGTTTCAGGAACAGGTGCAGCAGCATGTAGAAGCGCTTGGCCAAATCCTTCTCGCGTTCGCCCATCGAGCCCGACACGTCCATCAGGCAGAACATCACGGCCTGGCTGGTGGGGATCGGTTGCTCGGTGAAGGTGTTGAAGCGCACGTCGATGGGATCGACGAAGGCGACCCATTTGCGTTTGGAATTCGCCTTTGCGAGTTGCTCTTTCAATTGAGCGATCAGCGCGCGGCTTTCATCGGTCTGCGGTTCGGTGCGCTCGGCGGCTTCGAGTTTGGCTTCCAATTCCGAAATGTCGGCGAGCGAGGGGCGTTTAAGCGCGAGCCTGCGACCATAGGAATTCCGCATCGTGCGGATGAGATTGATCTGGTTGGGCGAGCCCGTTGTGGTGATGCCGGCGCGTTTCCAGCTTTTGCTGGGCGTTTCTTTCAGCGTGGTGCGGACGAGATTCGGCAGTTCGAGATCTTCGAAGAAGATGTCGAGGACTTCGTCCTGCGTCATCGTGAATTCGAAATCGTCCTCGCCTTCGCCGGTGTCCGACGCCTGTTTGCCGCTGGCGCCGCCCTCGCCTTTCGGCGGCTTCTTGATTTCGTCGCCCGGCATGAACTCCTTGTTTCCGGGGAGCACGAAATCCTGTTCGCCCGACGCCTTGGGATCGAGGCGGAAGCGCGGCTCCTTCGTGCCTTTGGTGGAGATGCGGATTTTCCGCTCCTTGCCGATGTCGGAGACGGCTGCATCCTTCAGCGACTTCTGCACCGCTTCGCGGATTTGCGCGCGCGCGCGGCGCAGGAAGCGCTGGCGATTGGCGAGGCTCTTGCCCTTGGGGTTGAGCCGGCGATCTATGAAATAGGTCATGGCGTTGTGCCGATCGACCTCACCCCGCCTTGTTGACGCGCATGTACCATTCGACGAGACGGCGCACCTGGCGGGGCGTGTAACCGCGCGCGAGCATCCGCTTGACGAATTCGTTGTGCTTGGTCTCGGTGTCGCTGTCCTTCTTGGATTCGAAGCTGATGACGGGCAACAGATCCTCGACCTGCGTGAACATGCGCTTCTCGATCACGCTGCGGATTTTCTCGTAGGCCGTCCAGGCGGGGTTCTTGCCTTCGTTCTGGGCCCGGTAACGAAGCGAAAACTTCACGACTTCGTTGCGGAAGTCCTTGGGGTTCGCGATACCGGCCGGCTTTTCGATCTTGGACAGTTCGTTATCGAGCGCGGCGCGATCCAGCAACTGCCCGGTATCGGCGTCCTTGTAATCCTGGTCTTCGATCCAGGCATCGGCATAGGCGATGTAGCGGTCGAACAGGTTCTGGCCGTATTCGCCATAGGATTCCAGATAGGCTTTCTGGATTTCCTTGCCGATGAATTCGGCATAGCGCGGCGCCAGTTCGGCCTTGATGAATTCAAGATACCGCTTTTCGGTGTCTTCCGGCATCTGATCGCGCTTGATCGCCTGTTCGAGCACATACATCAGGTGTACGGGATCGGCGGCGACTTCGGTGATGTCGTAGTTGAAGGTCTCCGACAGCGTCTTGTAGGCGAAGCGGGTGGAGATGCCGGTCATGCCTTCGTCGACGCCCGCCGCATCCTTGTATTCCTGCAGGGTCTTGGCCTTGGGGTCGGTGTCTTTCAGCTTCTCGCCGTCATAGACGCGCATCTTGGAGGTGAGATTGGAATTCTCATGCTCCTTTAGGCGCGTCATCACGCAGAATTTGGCGAGCATTTCGAGCGTTTCGGGTGCGCAATGGGCATTGTCGAGATTGCTGCCCGAAAGCAGCTTCTTGTAGATCGCGGTTTCTTCCGTTACGCGCAGGCAATAGGGAACGGTAACGACCGAGATGCGGTCGAGAAAGGCTTCGTTGTTCTTGTTGGACTTGAACAACTGCCATTCGGATTCGTTGGAATGCGCCAGGATGATGCCGCTGAACGGGATCGGTCCCAGAGTTTCGGTGCCGATGTAATTGCCTTCCTGCGTCGCGGTCAGCAGCGGGTGCAGCACCTTGATCGGCGCCTTGAACATTTCGACGAATTCCAGAAGCCCCTGATTGGCGCGGCAGAGACCGCCCGAGAAGGAATAGGCATCCGGATCGTTCTGGCTGAAATGTTCGAGCTTCCGGATGTCCACCTTGCCGACGAGGGCTGAGATATCCTGATTGTTCTCGTCGCCGGGTTCGGTTTTCGACACCGCGATCTGGCGCAATTTCGAGGGGAAGAGGCGCACCACTTCGAATTTCGAAATGTCGCCGCCGAATTCGTCGAGGCGCTTCACCGCCCATGGGCTCATCACGCCGCCGGTGCGATGTTTTTCGATGCCGTATTTGTCGGCGAGCAGATTGGCGAGTTCGTCGGAGCGAAAGAGACCGAGCGGCGATTCAAACACGGGGCTGATCTGATCGCCCGCCTTCAGCACATAGATCGGATGAAGCTCCATCAAATCCTTGAGCCGTTCGGCGAGCGAGGATTTGCCGCCGCCGACAGGACCGAGGAGATAAAGTATCTGGCGCTTTTCTTCCAGGCCCTGGCCGGCATGTTTGAAATAGCCCACGATCCGCTCGATCGTGTCTTCCATGCCGTAGAAGCCTTCGAAGGCGCGGTAACGCTTGATCGTACGGTTGAAGAAGATGCGGCTGAGGCGGGAGTCTTGCGCGGTGTCGATCAGTTCGGGTTCGCCGATGGCGGCGACCATGCGCTCGGCGGCGGTTGCATACAACATCTTGTCGTCGCGCGCTGCCAGCAACCAATCGCGCAGGCTCATCGCCTCGAAACGTTCGCGCGCATAGTCGCGGGTAAAGATATCGAAGACATCAAGCGTACTCATTCATCTCGCTCCTTCGTGTGGCCCGCACAACATCTGTTATCTGGAGATCGTACCCTCGCTCATCAATTTGAAACGACATTTCTTCACGGTCGAAGAATATCCTCCATAGGTGAACGGAACTTGAACCGGAAAGTTCCGCAACCGATGCGAAAACGCACGCCCGGCCTTGCGCCTCTCGCGCAGCCGCAGCCTTGGCATTTCCACCCTATCGCATTGCATGTCGCTCGCGCCCCAGACGCGCTGCTGACGAATCGCAGTGTAACGCCGTTCGGCCTTTCGCCAAAGCGTTCGCTGGTGCATCCCACGGAATTTGCGCCATAATCAGGTCACGATAGAGCCTCGCGCTGCCACGATTGCGCGCAGCGTTTGCCGCAATCCGGGCTCAGCCTTCCTTTGCACGCGCATCGTGCGAGGGAGGAAGACATGCGGATTTTCCAGGCAGGCCCCGCATCCCGCAGCAGATCTGCGGTCGCGGCGGATTCGTTTGTTGCGCTTCTGTTTCTGACGATCCTCTTTATGATGGCGTTTGCGGCGTCGGCCTTTGCCGCAACGTGACCTGTCGCGTTTTCTGTCGGGTTCAACGTGCACCGGTTCGATGTCGGATTCCGGCAGGACCGAATTTCGGCGAAACCTCTCGACGCGGCGTTTCAGTGCCGGACACAACGCGACGCGCCGAGCGACATCCATCAAACGTCGAAATTAACGATGCCCGAAATTCGCGCGGCGATGGAATGCGCATGAGAGCGTAAGGGCGCTCGTCGAAAGCAAGCACAGACGTGAAAACCGTTCGTGCATGGCGAACACAATGCCGCTCGCACGATCCGCGCTCAAACGTACAAACCGAAAAAGCGAAACAGGGAACGCCCGCCTCAACGACGGGTGTCTTGCTCGAAAACGGGCGGCAGGAAGGCAGATGTGGCCCGCACGTCTTCCGCGTCAAAGCTTGCCGGCCGAATCGAGGCCCCATCCTCGTGAACAGCGCCAACACCAACACAGCAAAAAGCTGCGCCTTTTCCGAAGCTTAGAACCGCCGGCTCTTAACGAAGATTCCGTTTTCAGAAATTACACCGTTAACCATGTCGTCCGCTATGTATTTGAAAGAAAACAGTTTTTCTCCTGGCATGGATTGTGCGAAGGTAGGCCAGATAACGGAGTAGATGAAATGAAGAATTACAGCTTCAAGGCAGCGGTTGCGGTTGCCGCGTTGATCGCGGGCAGTCTCGCTTTCGCCGGAACGGCGAATGCCACCGCTACGATCCTTGGCTCCTCGCAGGTGGGCGGCGCGCCGGGTGGTGCGACTTTGGATAACCTCGACTGGCTTTCCACGGGAACGGCGGGCGGCACGAACGGTGTCATGTCGGTGAGCTTTCAGCCGGATGGACAGGCAGTTCAGGGCGCTTCGAGCGGGCTTTACGCCCCCCCGTTCCTTTCGGGCAACAATGGTGACGGCTTCGGCAGCCCCAACCAGGCGTTGGGTG